>Ga0335081_10000160_pt1 | contig 131515 bp, 108 predicted proteins | sample Lox_Sample_35_FD_206713 | JGI IMG/M metagenome (GOLD analysis project Ga0335081, IMG submission 206713) | Soil microbial communities from Loxahatchee National Wildlife Refuge, Florida, United States - Lox_Sample_3.5 | ecosystem: Environmental > Terrestrial > Soil > Wetlands | place: USA...
ACGCCGGTGCTCACGTGACGGTCTACTTCGGTAAACATAAAATCTTCCGTACGGCCGTCGTTCCAGCCGATCCGTGCAAAGGCTCCGGTTTCGCCGTCATCCGCAAGCGGTTGCTCTACATTGATGCCAAAACCATATTTTGAACGTCCGAGCCGCTCATCCGCCGTAATGTCCGGCGCTGATGAACTCGCGGCCCCGTTCGCAATCGCCTCTGCGTAATCACCCATGCGCGCCTGATTATGATAGGCCAGAAGGCGCACCACAGTACCCTGTCGATTCGGCTTGAGCGTCAGTTCCAGATTATCGCCGCGGGCCCGGTTGAGATGGCCGTCAAATTCATTGCCGTTGGCATTGGTCGCCACCTGATAGCTGCCGAAAGACAATCTCCAGGACGGCTCGACGAACGCAACGACAAGACCGTAGCTGTAGCCACGGGTATCAGCGGTAAAATCCCATGCGGTGTTGTTGATGAGCCCCCAGTTCATAAACTGGGTCCGCGTATTGTCGGCATAGCGGTTGAGATCGAAATCGTCAGTCGCGGCAATCTTCCCAATCTTCATCTCCACCCTGCTCGCGGGCTCAATTCCGGGCAGTTGATCCATCCCGCGGGTGGCCAGAGGATCTTTTTCCTGCGACAAGGGGATAAGGTATCGCAGGTAGAGCCGCGCAATGTACGGGTCCGTTCCCAAATCCGCCGAGCCCTGCCTAATCACATCGCCGTCCGTGATGCCGCCCAGCCCAACGCCGCGACTGATCCCATTCCCGCGGGCCTGTTCAATATCCAGGTAGGCCTGCAATGGCGGGGCTATTTGGGAGCCGAGATAGACGCCATACGATTCGGTGTGCCCATGGCCTTCGCCGTTTTCATACGTCAGGCTGTTCTGTCCTTCGTAGGGGTTTGAAAACGCCGGCATGTCTTGATAAATGATCGTCGCCTGCACCCCCAATAGTTGGGGCGCCCAAGCAGGTTCCGGCGCAGGTTCAGCGGACGCCGCGCCACAGACCGCGATGAACAGTACGGCAAAGAGCATGCTTTTTTCCAATAGTTGCCAGGAAAATTCAATGATTTCGATGAAGTCCATCCCCGTAACTTTGCCGGTTGCTTGTGATTGTGAATAAAGAACATCCACGGACCATGCCTCTGTGCATGTTTCCGCATGGTCCAGAAAGCGCTATCGGAAATAATGGAAAGAAGAAAACGGCGGTTAGGAAGAAAGGGACATAATGGAGGCGAGCAATGAACGGCCCCTTCCTTTCGTTATTACCGACAGCTTCAAGATCGAGATCTAGAACATGGTATGCATGCTGTTTGGGCCACCGTTCATTGACAAAACGGTAATTAAATAATCTGTTCTATCCCTATTGCTATTAATAAGAGTCCCGCCACAACAGAGGCCTTTTTGGATATATTCCATTTTAAAAAGAATTCTGCAATGTAGTTCCCTCCCCACAGGGCAACAAAACTGAGCACCGCAGACAAAAATCCCACCCAAAATGAGTTAAGTCCGATTATTCCGGCGCTTACTCCTCCTCCTACATTGTTTATTGACAGCGCAATGCCAAGGAAAGTTGCTTCTCTAAAATCGATATGTTTTGAATTATCCATATCAGCATTTTGGGGATTTAGCAAAACATGACAGGCACTTTTCTTATTTTCCTGGGCAGACTCGTCGTTACCATCATTGTCTTTTTTCAGGTATGGTTCTAATATTATCCACGCACCAATGGCGGTAAGCAGCAACATCGCTATCAGAGAGGATAGTTGTTTACTGATTACCCCTGATATGAAAGTTCCTGTGTAAGCTGCAAAAAATGAAATGACAAATGTAATTACAGAAATCCAAAGATTTACCAGCGGAGATATCATTATTCCTCGAATGCTGTATGCAATCCTGGCACCAACATTGTCAAAATTATTTGATAGGGCAATGAAAAACGTATAAACAAAATTATGCATGACCTCGGTCCTTCTAGTACGCAGGCGCACTCTTTTAGGGTATGCTTTTCATCTTCACGACGCGAAAAAAAGCTGACCCCCGTCTAATTGATAGCAGCAAACAGCTCGGTTGTTCACCCTCAATTTCGTAAAAAATCTCTCGAGACCTCTTATTACTAACTATACCAGATGCACGATTGATTTAAAGTATATTCATAGGTAAGTAATGAAAAAATTGCAATTCTTTTCACAAATGTTGAGATTCTCTGGATTCGTGAATTCCCGAGATACTCTTAGTCGCGATGCAAAATTCGCTCCCTACCCTGTTTATTTCATAACGCTTGAGCATTCCTCGACGATGGATGTTATCTATTATGCATTCCTGATCCAGAGCCGACCGAGAATTTAATGAAAACTTTATACTCTCTTCATACTTCTGTAACACTTGGCCTGTATTCTTTACGCAAGAATGACATCCATCTCCAAGGGGATTGAGACGTGGATGGATGTCATTCTTGCCAGAGAGCAATTTAGGCGGGAAGCTGGGAGGTTCGGCGCAGTCGTGTCCTGCACAGTGTCTTCATGCAGCGCCAAGGCCCGCCTGCTGGAGCAGAGTAGTCCACGCCAATTATAGCACTGACAGTCGTCGAACATGGTGTAATGAATTCGATTCAAACCACTAAGGAGGTGTCATCATGCCGAAACACACTGTGGCAGATTTTTCACGACACAGTTACAACAAAGAGAATGATTTGCACGTCCATGCTATTGACAAACTCGTTCACGAGCTCGGCATTCCTGCTGAAGATGTAAACAGGTCCTATCGAGAGGTATTGGATGAACTGAAAAAAGATATCAAAGTGAAGGCCATCCTTCCGATCCTCGCAAGCATGGGTGTCAAACAACGTTTACTCAAGGAGCGGTAACGAGCATCTATCATTTATATCTTATTGTATGGATGTGTCAAAAAAAGCTATAAAGTCAACTCATAGGTCCATGCACACATTCTAACAAGTCCTCTGCCGGGACGAACAATTCACAAAGCCGCGGCTCAATGATCTTAAATATTTCAGTGCCTGTGATTTCTTCGATTGCAGCAAGGCACCGGATTTCGTGAAACTCGCTTTTTTCGGGCAGCAACAAGAGGGTCCGGATGGTTAAGAACGGCAGGATATTGAATGCGGCGAACTCTGAAAGTTTTTTCCCCTGTTATCAGTATTGCGAGATCCTGTTTGCGAAGTGTCTTACAATAAATGGGCAGCATCGAAAATCCTTCCTCTATGTTCCGGATGACCTCCCTCTTTGGAAAAGAGGGGCAAGGGAAAAGTTTATAATACCTGTACATGCTATTGTAATGGCACGATTGTTGTTTCATAATGACAGCAGGATGAACCGCACGGCAGATACAATATCCAGGAACAGGGTACTGGTTACACCTCGAATACAAACGATACCGTGAAAATAAATAAGAACGGGGGAGCAATCATGACAGAAGCCAAAGAAGGAATGGATGCAAAACATACCATCGGGGAAGCGGGTTCTACGGTCAAGGAGGGCGTTATCAGCAGTCTTAAGGGGATCAACGAGATTGAGGCGGAGATCGTCAGCCTCGTCAGGAACACAGTGTCCAACACGCTTCGTGCAACGGGCGCAGTGGCCAATGAAGCAGCTGGCGTCGCGAAGGATGTGGTCAGGGGAGCCATTCAGGCCACTGAAGAGGTTGGCACCGGCCTCATTCTGAGTACCAAGAGCGTAGCAAAAGGGGTGGTCATGGGCGTGAGCGACGTCGGCGGCGACATCGTTTCAGTTTCTGATCAGACCGTGAGGGGCGCTGTCAAGGGCGCATCCGCCATTGGCGCGGACGTTGCCATGGTTGCCCGACGGGCCGTCGATGGCGTGATTGAGGCAACCAAGGAAGTCGGGGGGAATGCCGAGGAAGTGGCAAAGGTTGCCGTCACTGGCGCGATAGACGCGGCATCTTCGATCGGCAACACGGCGGTCAAGGCGGTCAAGGACATGCTGGTCGGTGTTGTAGAAGGAGTGAAGGACGTCAGCCGTGTTGTCTTGCCAAGAGGCAAGAAGGTGTGAGAAACTATAATGCCATGAACAGACGCCATGATCTGCATCTTCCCGAATCTACGGGCCGATCAGTTCGATAATGCATGGACTGCATTCCCTATCCCGATGTCAGCCATGTTGCATAATGAATAAGGAATCCTCGAGGCTCATGTGAACATCCTTCTTGTGTACCCCAAATACCCCGAGACCTTCTGGAGTTTCAAATACGCGCTCAAATTCATATCGAAGAAGGCAAGCCTGCCTCCGCTCGGACTTCTGACGGTTGCAGCTATGCTGCCTGCTGACTGGGTGCTTCGTCTTATCGACAAGAACGTAGCATCCCTCACTGATGAGGATCTGCGCTGGGCCGATTATGTGTTGATGAGCGCCATGTCCATTCAGAGAGAGTCGGCCGAGTCCGTCATCAGCAGATGTAAAGCGCTCGGCATAAGGATGATCGCCGGCGGCCCCCTGTTCACGTCAGTTCCTGAGGAATTTAGCGACGTTGACCATCTCATTCTGAACGAGGCAGAGATCACGCTCCCGCTTTTTCTCAAGGACCTGATGCAAGGGAGGGCTCAGCACATCTACACCTCTCCGCAGTGGGCTGACCTCAATTCCACGCCCATACCGCGCTTCGACCTTCTCGATAAAAAGAAGTACGCCTCTATGAACATTCAGTATTCACGGGGCTGCCCATTCGACTGTGACTTTTGTAATATCACCGTGCTCTTCGGCCGCACACCGAGGACAAAGGACGCAGCACAGATCCTTGCCGAGTTCGATGCGCTGTATACCCAAGGATGGCGGGGCGGCGTATTCATCGTCGATGATAACTTCATCGGAAATAAGGGGAAGCTCAAGAAAGAGATACTCCCGGTAATTATGGAATGGATGGAAAAACGAAAACATCCTTTTATTCTTTACACCGAGGCGTCCATTAACCTGTCCGACGATGAGGAGTTGATGCACCTCATGGCTAGGGCCGGATTCGACCAGGTATTCGTGGGCATCGAATCGCCAAATGAGGAAAGCCTCGTCGAATGCAGCAAGCTCCAGAACCGTAACCGCGACCTCATCGCCTGTGTCAGAAAGATCCAGAAGGCAGGGTTTGAAGTGCAGGCGGGGTTTATTGTCGGGTTCGACAAGGACCCGGATACGATCTTCGAACAGCTTATCGGCTTCATCCAGGAGAGCGGGATTGTCACGGCCATGGTAGGGCTCCTCAACGCGCCGCAGGGCACCAAGCTGTACCATCGCATGAAGCAGGAAGGAAGGCTCACAAAAACATTGACGGGCGACAATACGGATTTCTCGATCAATTTCATCCCGAAAATGAGTTCAGAAGCGCTCCTCTCGGGCTACCGCACGATTTTGCACACCATCTACTCGCCGAAGCACTACTACGCGCGAGTGAAGAAGTTTCTCATCGAGTATCGGCCTGTCGAAACACGTCGATACCGCCTACCACTTTCTCATGTTATGGCCGCGCTGAAGTCTATTGTCAGGCTCGGCGTCATCGGAAGAGAGCGTTTTCAATACTGGAAGCTCTTTTTCTGGTCCCTCTTCATTCGGCCGAGGCTGCTCCCTCTCGCCATCACGTACTCGATCTACGGGTATCACTTTCGCCAGGTCCTCAAACGCCATGAAAGAGCTCGTTCACTGGGCACATAGTACCGACTCTGCGTCTCTGACTTATGCGCACTTTTTTACTCCACATGCCGAACGATATCTCATTTGGCAAGCAACACTTTTCACACGAACCACCGGTATAATTCGCCCAGTATCCATCGTCATAAAATATCTCCGACGTATGCTCTTGCCAATCAATTATGATATTGTATAATAATATTTAGAGCGGCCTACGTGTCAAAACGACTTTTCTTCCGCCACCGCATGTTTTCTGAGCATGGAATACACGCCAGACCTTACAATCATCGCCGCCCTCCAGGTTATTCCCGACCGAGAGGGTGAGTACCTTGCGATGGTTAAGAAACTATCGACGTGAACACAGAGAATCAAACAATGCCTGACGCGAGCGAGTGCGTGATCCTCCTACACGGTCTCGGCCGCTTCAGACAGTCTATGCGCAGGCTCGAGCAGTATCTGCAAAGCCTTGGCTATTCAACCACCAACCTCGCCTATCCCTCAACGACCAAATCGATCGAGACAATCGCCGAAACGCATCTTGCGCGCTCCGTACAGGGCTGTGAAGCTCTGGGAGCGGGGAAAATCCACTTCGTCGGTCACTCCCTGGGAGGCCTCATCGTCCGTCAGTACCTGCAGCAGCATTCAATGCCCGCAGGCAGCAGGCTCGTTATGCTTTCCCCGCCGAACCAGGGGAGCGAGCTCGTCGACCTGCTGATGAAGGTCCCCCTCTACCGATGGATTACAGGTCCGGCTGGCCAGGAGATCGGCAGGGGCGCGGAGTCCGTGGTGAATCGCTTGAAGCCGGTTGGGATCGATGTCGGCGTGATCGCCGGCAACCTGAGCATTAATCTTTTGGTCTCTGTTTTCCTGGACGGACCTGGCGACGGCATGGTTTCCGTGAAGAGCACCATGCTCCCGGAAATGCGCGACTTCATCATCGTCCGCAACACCCACACGTTTATCATGAGAGATCCACTGGTGATGAGGCAGGTTGCACATTTTCTCAAGCACGGCAGGTTTGATCATGGCGAAACAGGATAAGCGAGACTGTAAGCCGATCTAAACTAAACCATGCATAACCAGCAGACTCGATCGCTGGTGCCTGTGCACCATGAATGGACGTGTCTTTGAAGTTAAATGAGGCTTGACAGCATGTCTAAGATAGACATCCGGCGCTCCTGCGCGGTTAGAGAGCTGATGGCAATATCCTTGCCCCGTCCAGCAGCGAGCGCATGAACAATGAACACAACGACTTGAAGGAGTTGATCGGCAAAAATGGCTGCTACGGCAGCGGGAAAAACTGTGTATGTCGCTTCGATGAAATACGCACGAGACGAGACGGATGGCAACGAGCGGTAATCCAGAGAAGATAACAGTATAAACAGTACGCCATGCATGCTAGTTTAGTTAAAAAAGTGTTAGCCGCAGACTTTTGTCTGTGAAAAGCATTTGGAAAACAGTTTTCCATTAGCCTGTTGGAGAAAAAATGTTTACCCTGGCAACTATCCAGCTTCTAGGCGGGGACAGAGTTCTGCAAATCCAAAATGGTTATGAATGTGAACGAACAGCATACGGCCTTGAGGTTTTAGAAAATGGAGTATTAAAAGTCGCCTTCAATAAATTCTAATAGTTAATTAACGAAATTTTCATGCAATTGTAATAAACATGTGGTTTAATGCGCTGAAAATTACTGAGCGTACACGGGCCTTTTGCTGACCTTCGTTGAAGGAAACAGAAAACCCGGACAGGAACCTGATGGTTCTTTTCCGGGTTATTTTGTTTTAAAAATCATCTTAAAGACAGCACCTATTGGGGAATCTCGGAATGAAAGGGGAAAAAACATGAAAAAGGGAATGGTGACAAGATTATTATTCTGAGTTGTGACTCTGGCCTGTAATCGGCTGGTGTGAGGCATTTGCCTGGCTGTTCGGCTTGGACTTGCTAGGGCTAGTGGGGATCAGGAGTAGAATAAAGCAGGCATGATGGTCCTCATGGTAAATAGTCTTTGCCCACCTCAATAAAATAATCAGAGGCTCCACGACTTTCACCAGAAGAACGATCCTGGCTGGGATTGCGATGCCAGCCGGGTCTTTTTTCCCCCGCCGCTCCATCAGGGCCGTGCAAGCGATAAAATGCAAAAAAAAGGAATAACCCCATTGCGGGGAGGACAAGATACGGACCGACCGAAGCGTTTGAGCTGGTTGCCCGGTCGGTGGTCGACACTATTATCACGCAAATAGGGAAAAAAGATGAAATACGTATTTAAACACATCCTCTGCGCATGTACAATCGTCGCAATCTCGGCAATGCTATGCGGCGCATCAAACGCCTCCGCTCGCCCGCTTCGAGTCGTCGACGATAAGGACACCATAACACTTAAGGGAAACGTGCATCCGCTCGCACGCCCTGAATTCGACAGGGGAGAGGCTGATGCATCACTGCCAATGGAGCGTATGATTCTCACCCTAAGGTTGAATGCCGCAAAACAGGCCGAATTGGATAAGTTTCTAGCGGGGCTGCACGATCCGGCCTCTCCTCATTTTCATCACTGGATTTTGCCGGAGGAATTTAACAAACGGTTCGGACCCGTGTCTGAGGATCTTCATTCGATAACCGGTTGGCTTATGTCCCACGGATTCACTATTACTGAAATTGCAAAAAGCGGCGCATGGATCAATTTCTCCGGAACAGTGGACAATGTCGAGCGCGCCTTTCATACGCGAATACACAACTACTATGTCAACGGACACATGTACCATGCAAACGCGCAGGATCCCGCAATACCCCGGGGGATTTCGGATCTGGTCGCGGGGATTGTATCCCTGCACAACTTTCCGCGCAAGATGATGAACCATGGCACGAGTCCGGCAACTCAGACGGGCATCATTCCGAGTTTCACCTCCGGCTCGAGTCACTATTTGTCCCCTGGTGATTTCGCTACCATCTATGACATCAATCCTCTTTACGGCGCCGGAATAGATGGCAGCGGCCAAAGTATTGCGATTGTGGGCCGCACCCATCCGTTCAGTTCCGACTGGACGACCTTCCGCAGCATGATGGGGCTGCCTGCAAGCACTCCCCAGGTGATTGTGAACGGACCAGATCCCGGTGATCTCGGCGGGGCAGAAGATAATGAAGCCGATCTCGATGTCGAATGGTCGGGAGCTGTGGCCATAAATGCTGCAATCCTTTTCGTCACCTCGCAATCTACCGAAGCTACGGATGGCGTGGACCTGTCGGCCCAGTACATCGTCAATAACAATCTGGCCGCGGTGATGAGCACAAGTTTCGGCTCATGCGAATCGGATTTGGGATCGGCTGAAAACAATTTTTATAACAATCTTTGGAAGCAGGCCGCCGCGCAGGGCATCACCTCCTTCGTCGCATCCGGAGACGCCGGTGCAGCAGGCTGCGATGCCCCCACTGACACAAAAGGCTCAAAACGCGCGATCAATGGTCTCGCTTCCACACCGTACAACGTAGCGGTGGGAGGGACAGAGTTCAATGAAGGGTCCGGCAGCTATTGGAATACAGTCAATGGGGGGAGCGGATACACTTCCGCGATCAGTTATATTCCGGAAACGGCCTGGAACGAAAGCGGCGATGTGTCGGGCGGTTCCGGACTGTGGGCGACAGGAGGAGGTGTTTCAACCTTATATGTCAAACCGGCCTGGCAGATATCACCCGGCGTCCCCGCAGACGGCATGCGCGACGTGCCCGATGTTTCGCTGAGCTCGGCTGTCCATGATGCTTATCTCGTCGAAACCCAGGGCGCACTCTATGTTATCGGCGGAACGTCCGCTTCCTCCCCGTCCTTCGCAGGTCTCATGGCGCTTATTGTGCAGAAGACAGGACAGCGACAGGGAAACGCCAATAACCGCTTTTACCAACTGGGCAATGCGCAATACGGCGCAGGAGGTGTTGCGGTCTTCCATGACATCACCTCGAACGGAAATAGTGTTCCCGGTGTGGCAGGTTATTCCTGTACAACAGGCTTTGACCAGGCTACGGGACTTGGCTCGGTGGATGCGAACTCACTTGTGATGAACTGGATCCCGGATTTCTCCATTTCGGTCTCGCCCGTTTTCGTAGCTGTTCCGCAGGGCTCAATGGTCGTGACAACCGTAAGTACGACTGCCTCAGGCAATTTCAACAATGCTGTTTCGCTTTCTGCATCCGGTCTGCCGTCGAACGTGACGGCGTCTTTCGGTCCGGCCTCAATCTCGGCTCCAGGTTCCGGCAGCTCCACGCTGACGATCAATGCCGTCGCATCGTCCGTAGCCGGCACATTCCCCATTACCGTCACCGGCATTGGTGGCGGCATTACGCATACTGCAACAGGAACGCTCACCATTCTTCAGACATTCAGTATAACATCGTCAGTAACAAACAGCGTCGGCGGAGCCATTTTCCCAGGCACTGCTACGGTCGTTTCCGGGGGCAATGTTGTTTTAACCATCACTCCGACCGTCGGCTATCACCTGGCCGCCCTGATCGATAACGGCGTTGATGTGACAGCCAGCGTCATAAACGGCAATTACACCATTACGAACATCATTACTGCTCACACGGTAATCGCCACCTTCGCTGTCAACACATACAATGCCACCGCCTCCGTCAGCAGCGGCAACGGCAGCATAACGCCGACGAACGCATTCATTGAATACGGCTCACCCGTTACCTTCACTATCAGCCCAGACATTGGCTTCATCCTGAGGGGACTGACTGACAATGGTTTAGATGCAACCGCCGTGCCTGCGGGCAATGGTAATTACACATACACCATTGCAAGCATTGCAGAAGACCACACAATCGTAGTGACCTTCTTTCAGGCGGAGTCGACCCCGGCTCTTGGGATGTGGGAGATAATGGTGACAGCGGCAGTTTTGGGAGGCTATGTATCGCAGAAACGCCAAAAGCGATGAAAGGGAGCAAGCTGCGAACACGTTAGTATGGAGAAACATAAATCAAAGCATCGACATGATAAAAAACCGGCTGTGTCCAAAAGGGGATGTGCATTGGGGCCCCTTGAATCGAACATGGTCCGGTCCAGCCGTTTTCACTTTGCCGCCGTTTTTACCCTTACCTGCATTGCGTTCTATGCGATCATTCAAGCGCTACCGCCGTCATTCATAAAGCCAATTAACGAGCATACCGCCTTTATACTGGGACTGGTCCTGAATGCTCTCGGCATTCACGCCTCGACTGCTAACGACACCGTCTCGGAAGGCGGGCTTGCCTTCAGGCTCATTCCCGAGTGTACTCCGATATTTACGGTAGGTCTCTTTATCAGCTTCGTAGTCTTTTATCCTACTACATTTCGAGAAAAGGCAACGGGCTTGGCATGGGTAATCCCGGCCCTGTACCTGGGAAACCTGGTCCGGCTCGTAGTAACGTTCCTCGTAAGCCGATACGACCGGAGCCTCTTTGAAGTATTTCACGTATTTCTGGGACAAATCTTTACAATGTTATTGCTGATCCTTTGCTGTATCCTCTGGCTGAGATGGGTCGACACAGGAGTGCTGAAACGGGAGAAGGCCATGGGCACCGCGCGTTTTCTGGCCAGCTTCAGCCTGATCTCAGCATTTCTTTTTCTCATCTGGCTCAAGGTTCATCACGAATACATCCGGCTCCTTGATTGGCTGATGAACCTTGGATTCTCCCTGTTTGGCCGTTCTGCCGGGCTTGCCCGGGGGACTCTGGTCTACTATGAAACCTTCAGCATTGTGATCGTTGTTTCCCTTATTCTTGCTGCTAGATCAGTACCCTGGCGCAGGAAGATTCCAATGCTGGGTGCGGGGTTGGGCCTGCTTTTCCTTATCCACCTGTTTCACCGAATCGACAATGCTCTGATGGCTTTGTACAATATAACTGCAATACAGCCATTGGATCTCACCGGTCTGATCATCGGACAGTACGTGGTTCCCGTGCTGCTCCTGATATACTTGGTCCGACTTCAAAGGCAGGATGTTCCCACGGTCAACGCATTCAACCGATAAGGGCTATTACCTCTCTTGTAGGCGCAGTTGTGGCGCGTTGTTCATTAGTGCGTTGGCGGCATACCGCATAATCGACGTCTCAATTTTCTATCAGTCCAAGAATCAGCACTGTTTTGCGGCATGGTGCCTGAGGGTCTCGACTCTGTTGACATGATTATGAAGCCGCAGAATGTCGATGGCGAGATTCCGGCTTGACACCACGACTTGTAAGCCTGATTTTGTGCGGATGCGGTACCGGTCTTCCTCGACGGTGACATTCCTGATTAATGCAGGCTGTTTTCGATGCCCCAGTGTCCGCGGTTGATTTTGAGGAGTCGTGTCGGTTCTTTTCGGCAGTAATGCTGTCATGCCGAATGACACTTTGCGCCTACGCGGATTGCCGGCAAAAAAGCCGTCACACGGTCCATGCGCACGGCCTGTTCGTGAGAAGGAAATCGAGGTATCCTTTACGTTCGGTGTTGCTCGAGATTCTTCCCGATATCATCCCGGATGGGCGATCGGGTGTGGCTATTCCTGCATTTGTGCAACAGGCTCATGAGCAGGGGGAATAAGAATTCATTAAACTGTCACTGGTTTTTCACAGAGCTTTAACAATAAGAAGTTAAAAAATTAGATGGTTCTTCCAGCAATTCTTCCCGTGGCTGCTCTATCATCAAGCAACATATTCTACCTAGGCTGCATGCGACCAGGGAAAGAAAGGGAACGACGTGAAAATAAAACTGTATTTACTGGGTTTCCTGTTTGCCATGAGCTGCCCAGCGTTTTCCTTTGCCGATCCCGTTAGTATGAGCATCCAGCCGAACGGCCAGGGGAGTTTTGTCCTGATAGGAGAAAATGTCAACGGCGTGCAGTCCTTGGACATCGAAATCGACTACGATGCCAGCCAGTTGGAGAATCCCAGCATCCAGATAGGTGGAGGAGATCTCAAACAGAAAAAGGCCGATTCGCCGGGGAAACTGCTAGTCAGCATCTTTCGGCCAGTCGCAGATGGCATTCTCCAGATCATTTTGAACTTCGAAGCAAAGACAAATGCAGCGGGCGGCATCTATAATGTATCTGCAAACGCCACAAGCATGGCTCCGCAGCCCACGGAGCAGCCGGACGCAGACCCCGGTGTATCTTCGGAAGCAACCGAGAACGAACCCATGAACACATCTGCGAACGGGATTGCAAACGGAACTACGAACGGATCTACGAACGGATCTACAAACGGAACCTCAATTCCGTCTTCCTCGACAGCAGAGGGAGAAGCCGTCCCGAACGTAAAAGCAGTGTTTGTGCCACGTACAGACAAGGGAATTGATACGCTTTCTGCACGAACAGGAGCGATGTTACCGGCAGGCGCTGACAAGAAGGTTCATACTGAGGAGATGACGGTTCTCATGCGCGGAGAAAAGAGCGTACTGCTGCGGTTCAAGGAGTTCAAGGGGGAGAAGGGGCTGAAATCATTTGCAGCTTTATTCGGACAGAGCGATGGTGACATGTCCGTGCAGGAGCCAGCAATCGCGATTTCAGATGGAAAAACGCCGGTCACAATCAGGCTAGAAGTGCCGCAGGAAGGAATGCATTGTGTCGGGGTCGCTCTGGCCGATGCCAGACTCATTTCGAAAAAAGCAGACGGAAAAGAGATCATCATTACCGTGCTGCCGAGCGAAGGGACATGGGACGCGAGTCTGGTCATAGAGACAGGCCGTGAAATCCTTTACTATCCGCTAGTCGTTGCCCCACCGATCAGTCTGGCCGGAGGTATCAATGCAAATAATTTTCTCGATGCGCTGCAAGCATACATTAACAAACAATCTTCGGCACTTCAGGGGGAGAACAAAATGTATCTTTCAGAGTATATATTCACCGCGAATTATCTTGCCGACCTGAACAGGAAGACTCGAGAGTTCGTACCGTAGTAATGATAAAAGCATGTCATGCAGGAATATAGCCCTGTGAGGAAATAGTTAAGGCCTAACCTTCAAATGGTGAAGTCCCGGTCCAAAGACCTGTAAAAAGGGCGCATCAGTCTGATTCATGAGGACATTATTGATGGCAGTTGTTGAGAAAACCAGTAAAGAAGTTGTTTAAAATTCACTCAACAATCATTGAACTGTAATAACAATGTAACATTGGATATGTATTATGCATCTCCAAGCTGGCTGAAGAAGCAAGAGTAAGGCGGTAGCCGTTATTGTGGAAGTTTTAAAAAAGTTGCCACCGAACAATCTCCATCAGGGTTCTTTGCTGACCGACAAAGGTTCTGTAGCGCATCTTGCCGGCCCGAACAGGAAGCTGCCATAGTTTGTTCCCTAGTATTGCGTAAAAACATTCCATGCAGGCAGAAATCACTGCTGAGGAAAGGATTCCGATAAAACCTTCAAACGATGCAAACCTTATCCAAAGACCTGTAAAGGCGCACCTGTTTGGATTATAAGGATATCGTTCATGTCAATGGTTAACAGGGCCTCTATAAATGTAGTTTAGAATTAATAAAAATATCACAGAGCCGCAATTAAATTTTAACATTGGATACGTAGACTGTGTCTCAGCAAGCGAGATCAAGACGTATGAGTAAGGCCATAGCCGTTACCGCGGAAGTTTGAAAAGTTACTGACGAACAAGCGATAATCAGGGAACTTTGCTGACCGACAAATGTTCTGTCGCGCACCAGAAAGCCCGATATGAGAGGATGCTTCCCTCTCGTTTCGGGCTTTTTTTTTCGATTCAGGGTACTTGGCTGACCTTGAAAAGGGAACAGGAAGCCCCGATCGCGAGCCTGTCGAACATCAGGGAGAGATTTTTCTGGATAAAGCGGCGGGTTCAACAATCCAAAAAGAAAGGGGGGCAAGCGCGATAGTAATGCATTGGTGTAAAAACAGGTAGGGTGTCGGCAAAAGCCTTCATCCGTTCTTCAGCATAAAGCCAAAATCCGGGTAACCGGGTGACGGAAAGCCAACGGGTCCAGCAGTGGTGGATGGCCGGGTTGCCTGATGGGAAGATACTGACCAGCGGACCACACATAAGCGCATTGAACGCCGGTCGCATAGCGAAGAGTGCGATAAACCACGAAAGAGTCATGCGCAGCGAAAAAGGCCACTGGACAGTGGAAGCAAATAATCCATTTCAAAACTCAGGAGAAAAAAACAATGAAAAAGATCATTATGCTTATGATGGTTGCCCTGCTCATGCTCGGCGTGAGCGGACAGGCCATGGCCGCTTTTAACGAAGGAGATCTGATCCGCGTCGTATACAGCGGGACTGGTTCCGGCACGGAGTATGCCACCGACATGGGTAATTATTCGAGCCTGACCGCCCCAGGCAGCGTTTACCTGAACGACACCACGGACACTGTCAGCCTAAGCCAAATAGGCGCCGCCAGCTGGAGCAATGCGAATGTTGCGTACTTCATCATGTCCTCGACCCTTAATGGCGGTAATGGCGCTGCCTGGACCAGCGGCCCAACAACCGGTGCTACTGCCGCTCCCGGTCAGTTCTGGTCAGGATTCGAACTCAACGCGTCAACGGTGCTGCCGGTTTACGGTGCAAATGCCATTGGCAACAATGTTACACTGCTGCAGAGCAACGCGGGATCCTACTGGACCAATATGAATGGAGGCGGGTACGCAGTCGGCACGATGGGCAGTTATCTGGACCAGAATATTCCCGGGAACACTGCTGAAGTGAACCTTGCTGCGCTATCAACCACCGGCTATGTGAACCAGATGCTCTATTACTACGGTTCCACTCCGGATGGCAGTACTACAGACATCAAGGGCACAGCTGTTGCCGCACTCGAAACCCTGGTTAACGCCAATGGTCAACTCATAACAATCTTAGGCAACGCGCCGACCACGCCTATCCCGGCTGCTGTTTACCTCTTCGGCTCCGGTCTGCTTGGTCTCATCGGCCTGCGCAGGAAAATGGTTGCCTAAGGGTCTGATACCGATTCAGTGCTTTAACCTTTCACATTCGGGGCTCCTTAAGGAGCCCCACATCGCAAGGAGAATAATTACATGAAGATCAAGAATATCTTCGCCTCAGCCATAGCCGGCGTCTCGCTCCTGGCATTCGTGGGAGCAGCATCGGCAGGAACAACAATATATCAAACGGGAACCACCTCGCCGACCATGCCCACGGCGGACATAAATGTCTGGGGTTCTTCAGCCCAGTTTACGTACTGGAAGCGCGAAGCCCCGAACTACCTTGCAGCAGCGGGCTGCACCAACGGCGTTTCCGGTACAACCGCGGACAATAAGAACTTCGTCCAGCAGGCAAACTGTGGCGGAAACACGATCAACTTCCGCGTTTCCTCCAAGGCTTCCTATGACGGCCCGCTCGCGATCGACGGCAATACGACCAACCCCTTCGCCTCCAACACAGTCTGTTCGAGTCCTTACGATCGTCCGATGGCCGATGCTAGCACCTGCTCTGGCGGCGTATGCGCCTCTGCATCGTTGTGTGTGCCCGTGACTATCGGCGCTTCTGACGTTTTATTGCAGGACTTCACACAGCACAGCACCGGCACATTGAATGGACCACTGGGCGGAGCATCCGAAGTTCACAACTTCCTTCTTAACCCGGTTACGGTCAGCTCAAATGTAGTCAACCTCTGCCGTCCGCTGGCAATCCCCTTCTCATTTTACGTGAACAACAGCGTTGTCACGACGGCCGGACCGGTGCTCAACAATATCAGCTCTGCAGGAGCGAAGATGATATTCTCTGGTGCTGTCAAGGACTGGTCTGATCTGCCAGGCATTGCAACTGGCGGAACTGGAACAACAGTACTTAGCATGCCCCCGATGCCTATTAATGCCTGTTTCCGTGCTGCAGGTTCAGGCACCCTTGCAACCTTGGCTGCTTTCATGGAACCCCAGCAATTGCTTACTACTCAGGTTTCGGGTGGAACCGGTTGGCATGCCTGGTTCAACGACGGATCAGCTGATATGATGAACTGCGTCAACGGCAGCGGCACCTGGTCAGGTACGGGTGCAGTCGGTTTTGCCGATGTGGACCAGAACCTTGCCAACTATCCCAGCACGACCCGCCTCAGCCTCGACAGCCAAATTCCATACACGCCGTTAACGCAAACTTGGACCAATCCTTTCATGACGATTGAGAACGTGTATGTGTCGCAAGCCAATTCCACGAATCCCCTGTATCTGGACATTTGCACATACTCAGACCAACCCAGCACAGTGGAAGCAAACAATGTATACTGGGCAGCTCAGTGCAATATGCAGTATATCAAGCAATCCAACTTCCAGGGTTGGTCGCTTAACACCAATTATCATAACAGCAACTGCAACTAATCCCCGCCTACAGCCTGTAAAACACCACAGCTGGTTGTGACCTTCGCGGGGCTCTGTTCAGAGCCCCGCATTCTTTTGCTTATGGGACGGGCTTAACCGCGGATGTGCGTATTATGTACTGGAATGAGAAAAAAATTTCGAACATTTCGAAAGAACCTTTGGTTATTCAATAAGATTTTATCTCTTTCATCGAAGTCATTGTCACTAAAATTTCATTCAATTGTCATGCTCCAGTAATAGAACGTTGATAGGATTGGGTACCATTAACGATGGGTACTTTGCTGAATTGATGCCTGACACGCATCAACGACCGGGAAGCCCGCAATTCTCTATTCCTCATATGCGCTTCCCGACCCAGACAAGCCGGAAACAAAACCAAAACCTGTTAATAAAGAAAGGCTCGAAGAAGATTCCGTAGAAGTTCAAGAGGACAAGATCAGAATTTGGCTTCTAATTTCGTACGCTGCGGTTTGTTCGTGGTAACTTCCCCCCTCTTAGTAGAAATTTATTCTTATCGGATTAAAACTATAAGCCTTATCCCGAATAAGGACAATGCAGCTGTTTTTTCGCTGCCGCGAGGTGCCTATGGACAAGATGAAAAGACTCAGCGAAACAATCAAGACTCTTATGGAAAGTGAGTTCAGCGGTTACATCAGGATCAATATCAGTCAGGGAAGTATCGGCCGAATCGAAAAATCGGAAGAGTTCGATGCGGCGAACATTATTCCAGTGAATGCCGCTATAAAGCAGGTCGGCGGGGAAAGGGATGTACGACATGACGTTTAGCCGGAAAGAAACGCAGACAGTACTCCAGCGGTTGCCTCGGATATTCGTTTGTTTGCTGACGCTCGCAGGGTGTGCTACCCAAGGAACGCACCAGACCTTGCAGCCGTCCGATCACGCGACTGCTGTCGCACAGGAGAGGCAGGTTCAGCCCGGAGATACAGCTTCTGTTCATTTTCTGTGTCGGCTCCGGTCGGGCGAGATTGTGGCTGCAACGGACAGTGTGGCGGAAAGCCAACAGAAGTCGAACCTGTTTAGACAGCGTCAAGAGACAGATCCACTGTCGATTAAGGCAGTCAGCGCCGCCGATACCGTGCAGCCGCCGGAGCCCTACGAGCAGCGGTCCCTTGAAGAGGAAATTTCGCATCAGCTGGCACAGGTGATCGTCGGCATGAAGGAAGGCGATCCCCACACAGTAAAGATCAAGGCGGAGGACGCGCCTGAGCAGGTAGCCCCGCAATATATCACACAACTGAACCGGATCCGCACACGACCCAAGGAAATGAAAATGTCGAAGGGCGATTACGAGCACTTGGCTCAGAGGTCCCCTGAGGTGGGACAGGAATATACCTACGATCCCGATTTTCCGGGCAAGGTTGAGTCTGTTTCTGAACAGGAAGTAACGATCAGGCTCTTCGCAACACCCGGGGCTGTGATCGAGACGCCTTTCGGCCCGGGACACGTCAGGGAAGAGGGCCAGTATTACAAAATGGACATAGATGCACGTAAAGGTGCACTCGTCCGAGCAGGGGGCATGGTCGGACGCATCTCCGACGTTGACGACAAGGTCATTACTATCGACTTCGGGAACCCTTTCGGCGGCGAAACGCTGCTCTGCGATGTGACCGTAGGAAAGATCACAGATGCAAAGCTTGTCCAGAGCGGAAAGTAGCGGCCGGTGAACACGATCGGTCGGCGGCTCTTCTCACTGACGGTTCTGTTCGTGGTGTTCATGGGGGTCTGGGCCGGGTTCTGCTCTGCCGAGGAAACCGGTAAACAGGGCTTCGAGATAAAGGCCTTTGAGGTGATCGGCAACAGCCTGTTTACCGATGATCAGGTGCGCGCTGCGGTCATCCTATTCACCGGCCCTGACAGAACGGCGGCAGATGTGGAAAAGGCCCGGGACTCGCTGGAAAAAAAATACCACGATGCGGGGTATCCGGCCGTGATGGTGAACATACCGGAACAGACCTTGCAGGACGGAATCGTCAAACTGCAGGTGATCGAGAGCAGGATCGGCAGGGTGAAGGTCACCGGCAATCGGTATTTCACGATGGAAAAGGTGCGAAGAGACCTGCCATCCTTAGCGCCGGGAATGATCCTCTATCTGCCCCGGGTCCAGCAGGAGATCAGCCAGTTGAACAGAAGCCAGGACTTCAAGGTCGAGCCGGTGATGTCGCCAGCCAGGGAAGTGGGGACCATCGATGTGGAACTCAAGGTGCAGGACCAGCTTCCCCTGCACGGGTATCTGGAACTGAACAACAGGGCTACCTATGATACGACTCCATTGCGCTTGAACGCAGTGATCCACTACGACAATCTCTGGCAAAGGGAGCATTCCTTATCCCTTCAGTACCAGACGTCGCCTCAAGACACAAGACAGGTGGAGGTAGCGAACGTTTCTTATGTTCTTCCGGCTCCGTGGGAGAAGAACGACCAGTGGGCCCTTTACGCCATCTGGTCGGACAGCGCTACGGCATTCGGCGAGGGATTCACGGTCATAGGAAAAGGAAAGATATTCGGGACCCGCTATGTGACACTACTGCCGGAGTATCGTCTTTATACTCATAATTTTACTCTTGGCATCGATTACAAGCAATTCGATCAAGCCGTCGGTTACACGACGGCAAATGGCCAGACAACTCATACGCCCATATCTTATATGCCGTTTTCATTTTCCTATAGCGCTTCCCTGCCGGATGAATGGGGAGGGATGACCGTGTTCAACCTTGGAGAGAACATGTCCTTCCGCGGCGTGGTGTCACAGGAAAGCGAGTTTGAACTCAAACGTTACAAAGGGACGGCGGACTACGCCTATACAACAGCGGCCATACAGCGCACCCAGAAGTTGCCCCGGGGTATGAACCTCTTCGTGAAAGTGGATGGGCAGGTAACCCAGCAGCCGCTCATCAATAATGAGCAGTATATCGCGGGAGGCATGGAAAGTGTGCGAGGATACAAGGAAAGCGAGGCTTCAGGCGATGAGGCCGTGCATACCACGATTGAAATATCTTTCCCAGACCCTCTCGAACACTCTGGAATCGGGAAGGGGTTTCACATGACCCCCTTTCTCTTTTACGACATGGCCAAGCTGACTGTTCTGGATGCGCTCCCCGGAACGGAGGGCAATATCAAGCTTGAGGGGGCGGGGTTGGGAATGCGGGGCACGATGGCGAAGAACCTGGAATACGAGCTTGACGGGGCCAAGGCCTTGGACGCGACTGATCAGACAAAGAGTAACGACCTGAGGATCTATTTTAAACTGAGGGCCGTATTTTGAACATGTAATGGAGGAAGTTATGAAAATCAGCTTTTTTCATATGACGCTGCGGCTGCTTTGCTGCGCGCTCGTTCTATTTCCTCATTATGCGTTGGCCGGGGCCGTCAGTATCCCCGGGTTCCAGGGATCGGCTGCCGCGCGCGTCTTAGTCCCCGTTGCGCCCATAGCGCCCACATCCCGGGCTGAGGTACTCACCGTCCCAGGTTTTTACAATGGCGTTTCGCTTCCCGCTGTCCCGGCCAATGAGGTTCCGGTCGCGGTCCAGGGCAACAATACGGGCCTTGATACCAGCAAGGGTAATCAGGGGATTGCCTCGACCGTCAATACCAACGGCGGGCAGGTGACCGTGTATCAGAATCAGCAGAATGCGATCATTAACTGGCAAAACTTCAATATCGGCAGCAACTCGTCGGTCTATTTCAATCAGCAGGGGAATTCGAGCTGGACCGCTCTAAACCGTATTTGGGACGCCAATCCCAGCCAGATCTACGGGCAATTAAAGGCGGACGGCAATATCTTCCTCATCAATCAGAACGGAATCCTTTTCGGGCCCGGCTCCAGGGTAAACGTGAACGGCCTGGTGGCCTCGGCTCTCGACCTTATTGATGCTAATTTCCTAAACAATGATCTCGAGTTCACCCTGGATAACTACCAGACTCTGAGTAGCCCCAACGCACTAGCAGCGGTCTCGTCTTTCGGGGAGATCGACGCTGCAAACGGAGGATTCGCCTTTCTTTTTGCCCCTCGCGTGGAAAACTTTGGCACCATCAATGCGCCAGCGGGGCAGGTCGGCCTTGCCGCCGGGACAGACGTGCTGCTGCAGCCCCCAGCCCAAGGTGACACGACGAGGTCCGGCTATTATGTCGACGTCAAAGATGACTTCTCAGCTGAAACCCAAAGCAATAATCCCGGTTTCGTAAGCAATGATGCCAACTTCGGCCGGGCGGTGAACCAGGCGAACGGGAATTTATACGCCGACGGAGGCATGGTAGGCATGTACGGAAACAACGTCGACCAGTGGGGTGTCATCCGCTCCGTGACGGCCTTCCAGAACAATCAGGGACAGGTGGAACTAAGGGCCGCAAACAAGATCACCACAGGCGCTAACAGCATTATTGATCTACACGTCGATGATGCAGTGGACCCCACAACAGGCCAACTCCCCACCGTCGACGACACATTTGACATCCAGCCAAAAGTTTTCATAGGAGGATTGATTGGTTTTAATACAGCCGCCCAGATCGACTTGCAGGGCAGCATCGTTGCGCCGGCAGGTGTCGTCAATATATTAGCAGCTGATCAGGTCTATCTGGAAACGGGCAGCAGCATCGACGTGAGCGGAGTCGTAGCCACCCTTCCCGCACCGGTCCTCGATATCCAGCTAAACAGCATCGAGCTTCGCGACGACTATACACAGAAGGGCGGCGTCTTGCAGGGGGAGAATGTCACCACCCCTATAACGTCCGGATCCACTATAGGAGATCTCTCGCAGGCGATCCTAAACCGCGAGATGACCGCGCAGGAGCGTCTGGTCGGCGGCGCGATGACGCCAAACGCGGACGGTTCCTACACGGCTTATACAGGCAATATCAACATAGCGGCATCAAACGGAAACATTATTGTCAAGGAAGGGGCTGTACTCAACTTTTCCGGTGGTGCCATCACTTATACCGGTGGGATGGTAAATTCGACGAAACTGCTTTCAGGGTCGAATATTTACGACATCGGTGATGCCCCTGCGAATATTCAGTATAATGCAATTCTAGGAAATTACGTAGAATCGTACAATGGGTTCGGTATCCAGCAGTCCTTTCCGGGACTTTATTTCGGCGGAGCCTCTCCGCTGATGACTTATGTGAAAGGCTATACCCAGGGTGGCAATGCAGGCACGGTCACGCTCACAGCATCCACGGTCGTTCTAGATGGACAGCTGAACGGCAGCGTGACGAGCGGCCAATATCAGCATACCTCGACCATGCAGGGATCATTTGCTAACACACAGGATTACAATGATGCGTTGGCGCTGTCCAAGGCACAGGGTCTTGAAGCGCCACGGGCGGGAACGTTGAATATAGGCACGGAAAGTTTGACAGCAACGAACAATCCTGCATCGATTTCAGTCCTTTCTGAAACAGTTCCTCAGACAGATCTTACCGCCGGTTCTGTACTCCCCGCAGGGCAGCCCACGCTGATCTCGGCGCAGATCGTGAACAATGCGAACCTGGGCAACCTTAACCTTTATGCAAACCTTTCCCTTGATACGGCAGCCGATGCCAGTATCATGCTGCAGCCGGGGGGCTCATTTTCCGCATCGGCCAGACAGATCGACTTTCAGGGCCAAATCGCGGTCCATGGGGGTTCGATCAGCTTGACCACCGTGCAGAATTCCACGAGCCAAATTAATGCCGAGGGCAACCAGAATAGTAATTATATTCCCCTCGACGAGAAGATAACCCTGGAATCCGGCAGCCTACTCGACGCATCCGGCGAAAAGATCGACAACTCAAACGTCGGAAAGAGTAGCAGCACAGCCTCCCTCAAGTACGGTCAGACCACCGGCGGCAGCATCTCGATCATGGACGAGACCGACAACGGGACCGGCGTGTTCATCAAAACGGGGGCGGTTGTGAATGTGGACGGCGGCTACACTGTTGATCAGAAGGGAAATGTTACCGGCGGGAATGCGGGCACGCTGAGCATCCAGGGATCCAATATCCAACTGGATGGCGATCTGCACGGATATGCGTTGGCTGATCCGAGCGGCAAGATCCTCGGAGGCGCCATCATGCTTGCATCAAAAGAGATCTATGTTGGCACCGGAGCCTCGGCACCGCCGGGATCGTTCGTGCTGACGGGAAACAGGCTGGATGATACGGGTTTCACGCAAATCACCCTGAACAGCATAAACGACCTCTTTGTGGAATCAAATACGACCATTAGTCCCTCGCTTGTACGGTTGAATGACCCTCTGTTGGGAGGCAGTTCAGGTGCTTCCGCACAAAGCCTGGGACAAGCGGTTTATGGGACTGAGCTTCCTGGAAACCTCATTCTTCTCAATGATTCTAATGCATTCATGGCAGGGCCATCTTCATTTGTGGCTGGCGCAGGAGTTGCGTTCGTGGGCAGCAGCCCAGTTTATAGCAATAACTTAAAGAATACGGAAAACAGCGCGGCCAGTCTCACACTTTCAGCCGGGGCAACAATCCAAACATTGCCTGAAGTGTCATCGGTCACCAGAATCGCAAATAACACCCCAGTCAATCCGGCTGCGGTGAATACCCAGATATCCCTGTCCGGGCCATCGGTAGCCATCGATGGGACACTGGCTTCGCCAGGCGGCAATATCAGCGTACAAGCCACGAAATTTGATCTCGTTGTTGGAGACAGTGCCGGGGACAATGCCAGTATCCTGGCCACCGGGTATAACCAGCCCGATCTGTCATCAACGCCAGCGGGACTCAACCTCAACTATCAGCCGGTGAACGGCGGGAATGTGGCCTTGTCGGCATTCGGCAATCTAACACTGGCAGCCTCGGCATGGGTCGATGTGTCGGGATCGAACGCGGTTCAGGATACGATTAAGTCGTCGGACGGAACGGTCGTTACCTATCAAGACGCAAGCAACCCCGGCAGCGTTTCCCTTACCTATGGGACTACTGGTGGCAATCTGAATGTGCAAGGTGCGGTATCAGCCCGGCACGCAGGGCTGGCCGGGCTCAGCGGCGGCAGCCTCACGATCAGTAAGATGGATACGAACAATGGCATGTCCATTAGTAACCTCGAACTGGGCTATTATCTCGTCGAGGGTTTCAGCAACCTGACATTAAAGAGTCAGAACTCTCTGATTTTCAGCGACACCATTAATAATATGACGATAGGCCAGAAACTGACATTGGATGCGCCGGAAATCACGGGCGCCGCTGGAATCAATGTGGCAATAAGCGCACCCTGGATCGTCCTGACCAATACGACTACTTCGCCGGCGCAGCTATCATCCTCAACGACCAGCGGCTCTCAGATTACGCTTTCCAGCCAATGGATCGATGTGATCGGCTCCATGAACTTTATTGGCTTCGATAATGTCACGCTCCAGGCCGCCCGGGACATTACCCTGAGCCAGGCACTGTACGAAAATAATGTCGTAAACGGAATTGTAGCCCCTGGACAACTGGCCACAACGGGTAACCTCATTCTGGATGCGGAGCGGATATATCCCGGCAATTATTATTCCTTCAAAAGTAGTAATACACTCTATCCGGACTTATACTCCGCCTACACCATATATGCCGATGGAAAAGTAACCCTACAGCACACGATCCAGCCCGACGATACTGCCGCTGATGCGCCCATCTATTCCGCGGGTGGAAACCTGACCGTTCAGGGCCGCGGTGGGGTCGACGTGGAAAACGGCGTGACACTGGCTGCCCCCCTGGGGACTATAACGCTCACGGCGCCTGGGCAGAGGATCTATCTTGCCAACGGTGGTGTTTTAACGACAGCAGGGGCTGCGGAAGTCAATTATGGGCTTATCGATTCCAATGATATCTGGGAGACCGAGGACAAAGCAAACCCGCATGGAGCCGATTCCGCGTCCTCGACCCCATTCAGTGCGAACAGCCTTCCTGACAAGAGCATCACCTTGAATGCAAGCGAAGTCATCGGCCAGGGAGGGTCCGTGATCGACGTCTCCGGCGGCGGATCGGTATTTGGGTACGTGTTTCAACCGGGAGCTCAAGGCTCCGTCGATCCGCTCACCATACCGGGAAGCTATATCGTATTCAAGGACAATTCCTTCGCGATGCCGGGAACGGCCGTGTATCTCCAGGGTGGGGGAGGACTCAGTGCGGGAATGTACACCCTGCTCCCCCTGAATGCAAAGGACCCTCAAAATGCGCGGTACGCGTTCCTGCCGGGCGCCTATATTCTGCAAACGCAATCAGTTAAGTCCTTACCGGGACCGACGTCTCTGTCGAGTGACGGATACCCCCTTGTGGTCGGCTATTCCGCAGTCGCAGATACGGCGATACGGAGTTCGAAGCCGGAGGTCTATAGCGTCCGGTCTGCCCAGGACGTTTTGGCCCAGGAGGGCAATTATGAGATGCAGTCTGCGACGTCGGGCAATGCCGGCGCCATTGCTATCAACGGGACAACAGCCGTCCTTGACGGATCGCTCAAGGCCGCGGCGCTGAGCGGTTATACTGGCGGCACGATCAGCCTCGCTGCAACGAACATTTCCGTGCAGTCATTGGCCGCGTCCCTTCTTCCCGCTAATTTTGGGTTCAACAGCACTCTCGATCCCAGCTTGCAGGGCACGCTGACCGTATCGGCCGATAGTATCTCCAGCCAGGGCTTCAGTGAGGTCGACCTCGGAAACAACAGTACGAACAGCGTGACGATCATGCCAGGCGTAGCGCTGAATGCCGGCGTTCTTAAGTTGACAGCCAACCAGGCAGTGACATTGGAGTCTGGGGCAATTCTCGGCGTGGTCCAGGCCGCCACGGGAAAGAGCGGGGCTAACCAGATCAATATTACCACTCCTGGTCATCTCACGATTGCCTCCGGTGCTTCCGTGTATGCCTCCCAAGGCATCACCTTGGATGTGAATGACGTAGAGGACATTTCGGGCCAGCTCAAGTCCGACAGTGGCAGTCTGACGCTGAAAAGCTCGGCGATATTCTTCGGCGGCGACGGCGGGAAGGAGCCGACTGATGTGGGCCTGTACCTGACGAGCATGCTGTGGAACCAGTTCGCGACTTTCAATAACATCACTCTGGTCGGCAACAATGATATTCAGTTCAGGACCAATTTTACAGGTAGTTCCGCGCTTTCCGTCGGCAATAGTTTGACGTTAGACGCAGCACAGATTATCGGGGTCAACAGTAATGGCACCTCGGTGACGCTGACCGCCCCGATTGTCAATCTTACCAATTCGGGAGCTTCCTCGTCCGCCGTAACCGTAGCCCCAGCGAATTCGGGGACCTTTACAGTGAATGCTAATCAGATCAACATCGGCGGTGGAGACGTTCTCTTTGGAGGTTTTAGCACCATTGGGCTTAACAGCACTCACGATCTGGCCTTTATGGGACAGGGAAGCCTTACCACAGGAAACGCGAATCTGAGCATCAGCGCCGCACGCATCACGACAACCGGTACGACCATGACAGTTAATAATTCGTTCGGTACGACCTCAACAGCCATTACTGCGGCGAACTTTTCAGTTTATACAGGTGCCAATTACTATAATGACCAGAACAATCCAAACCCCACGGGTTCCATAACCATAACCAACAGCGGTGGGACCCCGGGCGTGACCTCCGCACGGGGGGGCATGCTGAACTTCCAGGGAAGCTCGATCGATCAGGGTGGAGTGATCCAGGTGGACGGCGGGTCAATCGCGCTTTCGGCAGCAGGTCCCGGACAGACGGACGGTGTGATACTACGCAGCGGTAGCCAAATTCTCGCACGGGGCACCGATGACGCGCCGGGAGGGCAGGTGGTCCTGAAGTCTACGAACGGCAGCATTGTCATCGAAGGCGCCGCCGTCGATGACAGCGGAGCCACAGTCAAGCCTGCATCATTGATTGATGTATCCGCAGGTTCCCAGGGCAACGCAGGACTTATCAGTCTCCAGGCGCCCCTGGGAGGCATCCTGATCAATGGTGACCTGAAGGGAAATGCCCAGGGCGGCGCCGGAGGTTCCCTTGTTGTCGATACCTATCAAACGTCTAATTTGAATACGAATATGATCAATACCGATATGACACAGCTCATCGGCATTATTATTGCGGGCGGATTTACCGAATCCATTGACATCCGGGCGATCACAGGGAACATCAATATCGCCTCAGGACAGACCCTGCAGGCCAGCAATGTCAAACTGACCGCCGACGACGCGACCGCCGGACAGGGGCAGATCAACGTGGCCGGCACGGTTGAAGGGAGCGAGGGTGGCAGCGTCGTCCTGTACGCCATGAACGACCTAACCATTCAGTCCGGCGGCATGGTCAAAGCCGCCGCTTCCACGGCGAGTTCTTCCGGCGGCAGCGTTCTCCTCGGCTCCGAACAAGGATGGGTAACTGTCAACGGGACGATCGACGTGTCCGGGGGAGTAAGCGGCACGGGCGGAACGATCTATCTGAGGGCCCAGCGCTACGTCAACAATAACAACGATAACGATGTGCAAATCAATCTGGGAGGAACTCTGCGGGGTGCATCAGCGGTCTATGCGGAGGCCTTGCAGACGTACCAGTATGCACAGTCTTCCCTTGTTTTAGATCCGCTAATCAATAGCTGGCTCAGCGAAGCCGCGTCCTACGCTGCAGATAACACCGCGTTGGAGCGGCTCCAGGGGGCCGCTCCCGCTGGCTTTTCGTTCTATCTTCTCCCCGGGATCGAGGTGGTTAATTCCGGCGGTGACATTACGATCACTAATCCCGTGAATATGTCCCTAATGGGCTTAGACAAGAATCCTGGCGTATTGACCATCCGCGCGGCGGGGAACCTTAACATCAACGGCGATCTGACGGACTATCCCGCATACGAGGCATCGGGGGTTCCCATAACCTCTATAACCTCCGCTCCTACGGTACGAAGTTCGTGGGCGTTCAATCTTGCAGCGGGAGCTGATACATCGAGTGCCGATCCCCTTGCAGTGAACAGGACCGGCAACGGGGGGCTGAATATCGCGAATGGAGCAGTGATCTACACCGAGAGCGCCCCCATTCGTTTTGCCTCAGCAGGGGACACAGTCATTGGCACAGCGCCAGCCAACCCGGGTTACATGATCAATGGAAAAAATGGAGAGGCAATGAGTTACAATCTTGCTTCCTTTAACGGGTCGATCAGCGGATATGTGGGCCGCGATCTCACGATTGCAGGCGCTATTCAGACAGCCACCGGTGATATTGACATCAGCATCGGCCGTGATCTGAACCTTCTTGTGGGGAATGATACGAGCAATGACGGTGCAGGCGCCATCCGGACGACCGGTCAGCTTACACAGGCTGCAGCATTTGCTGCCATGGGAACGGATCCTTCGGATCCCGTGATCATTGACCCGGCAACCAATCTCCCCCTCCAAGGAGTACAGCAATATGATCTAGACTCCACCTATTATTGGAGATACAACGAAGGCGGCAGCATTAACGTTTCAGTGGGAAGGAATGTGGGAAAATTCAGCAAGGGCAATTGGACAATCGCGGAGGACACCTTGGGGGACACCTCAGGCCCCACGGGTTGGGACATGTTTACAGAGATAGAAGTCATGTTGCCTTCGACGCCGTCTATGAGTTATGGGGTGTTTTCAGCCGATTATTGGGATGGCACGGCAGGCCTAGCCACCATGGGTGGAGGGAACCTTATCGTTCGCAGTGGAGGGGACTTCCTTGCTCAGGCAGGGACCTTCGGTTCGGGCAACCTTGCGATCTATTCCGGAGGAAACGTCATGGGCCGTTTCCTGAACAAGGACGGGCAGGGTGAGATCAATGCCATGGGAAACTTCGGCGCTTTCGATCCTGCCTCTAAGATAGATGAACGGGCACAGCTTGAATTGTTCAACAGCAGGATGAATGTGACCGCTCAGGGAGAGATCCAGATCGGTGCGGTGCTGAACCCCACGCTGGCAAGCGATGCAATCGAAGCTTACAGGAACTCATTCTTCGTGCAATGTACCTATACGCCGGACACCAGTGTCACGCTCTCAGCCGGGACCGATGTAACGATCGACGGTAATTCGCCCTTTTATAATAATCATCAGCAATCCGATAGTTCTTTTTCGTCGCTGTACGAGCAAGTCCTGCCTGCAACGGTGAACATCGCCGCCAGAGGGGATATCTTCCTGTTTAACAATTTTGTGATGACATCTTCACCCTCAGGGAACCTTAACCTGAACGCCGGAGGCAGTGTGCTCGGGGATTCTAGCACCAGTGCCACGACGAACGTTCAGTCCGCGTCGATCCTGATGTCGGACATTGCACCCCAGAACTGGTACGGACTCTTCGCCATTTACGACTACAAGGTGGAACAAGGCGGCGAATGGATATTGACCAGGGACACGAATAACCACGGGCTGTATAATCCCTCAGAAAGCATCTGGTCGTTTACGGAGCCGCTCCATGAACAGGACGCTCAGCCCGTCACCGTCCAGGCGGGCGTAGATATCAGCAACCTGAATCTGGCGTTTCCGAAAGAGGCCGACGTGACAGCCGGACAAGACATCCAGGACATTACTTATGTAGGTCAGAACATCAACGCGAACGATGTGTCGATGATCAGGGCTGGCGGCGATATAACCATGCAGTACGTTAAGGCATCCACGACGAACAACGCGAGCATCGTTGACCAGCCACCCCACGAAGGCCTGATTCAGGGCGGTCCCGGTGTCTTCCTGGTTCAGGCTGGCGGCTCCATCGATCTGGGATCGCTCCCAGACGGTATCCAGGCAGTGGGCAACGGCAACAACTTTGAGCTGGGCACGGAAGCGAGCACTTTGATCATCCTGTCCGGATACGGGTTCAACACATCGGCGGCGGATATGCAGACTTTTTTCAATACCATTCGAACAGCCGGTGACACGTATGCCGAATTGATATCGCAAGGCAAATTAAATGAGGCAGCGCAGTTGCTGCAAACAACCAGACAAGACACGATCGATCCGCTCCTGGGCGCGCCTACGGGAGCCGGCGACATCAATATGACCTCATCGCAGATCTCGACCTCCATAGGGCAGTCCGACATCTACGTGATCGCCAACGGCAATCTCAACCTGGGACTGAGCGCGTTACCGACACCCGGTACGATCAGTAATACGACCGGCATCACGACCAGCGGGGGCGGCTCCATCAACATTTTCGCCCGTCAGGATGTAAACGTCAACGAGTCGCGGGTTATGACCTTTTTAGGAGGCGATATCACGATCTGGAGCGACCAGGGAAGCATCAACGCCGGCAGGGGGTCGCGCACCGCGGTCAGCGCCGTCCCGCCAAAAAAAGTAAAGACTGCCCAGGGTCTCTACGTGACCGTATTTTCGCCGCCTGCCGTGGGAAGCGGTATCCGGGCCGTGACCTATGGGGAAAACCCGCCGCCGCCCGGCAACATCCATCTCTTCGCACCGAGCGGTATCATCGACGCGGGTGAAGCAGGGATCGCGGGAGGACAGATAACTCTAGCGGCGCTACAGGTGAACAATGTTGCGAACATTAGCTTTAGCGCGGGGTCCATTGGCGTGCCCCAGCCGTCCGAGGGAGCCTCGCTGGGGACATTGGCAGGCTCCAGCGTAACACAAAGCAACCAAGCGACCGCGGACGCATCCGGCTTGAGCGCCGTGCAGGCACAGGCGGCGCAGATGGTCGAGGACATAATTGCAAAGTGGTTGGAAGTGAAAGTAATTGATTTTATTGACGATGATAACAACGACCAGAATAATAACGACCAGAATAGTAATTAGATTTCGTATTTAATAAGGACCCATTTTCGTTTTACCGGACTTGAGGATGCTGTTGCGACTATGATATTTACCCCCCTCCTGACGACCCCTCGTGCAGCTTGCTACGAAAACATCGATGGGCGTGAAGCGGGGATTGCGGGAGGACAGATGATCCTGGCTGCGCTTCATGCGATTGTACGGCAAACATCAGCTTTAGCGTCAGGTCCCTTAGCGAGCCTCAGACTCGGATTCAGCCGCCTCGATGGGGGACATTGGCAGCTCCCGCATAACGCAAAAACAGCCAGGTGACTGCGGATTCATCCGGTTCGCGTGCTGAAAAGGTGCAGGCGACGCAGATTGTTGAGGACATAATTTGCAAAGTGGATGGAATTGAAAGTGAACGATTTTATAGAAGTCGAGACCGAGGAGGAATGAAGAGAGCCGTGTCTATAAATAAGAGATCATTTCAATTGAAAAGTACCCTCACCAGGATGATCGCCGCCGTGGGCGCGATTGTTATGCTCGGCCTGCTTGCTGCGCCAAACGCGCATGCCTGGTGGGATAGTAAGTGGCAGCAGCGCAAGAAAATCCAGTTTGATGCCTCGGCAAAGGCCGCCGACATCAGGGAGAATCTGAACGATGTGCCTGTGCTCATTCGTCTCGATACGGGCAACTTCAGTTTCTCCAGCGTCAAGGCGGACGGGTCAGATATCCGGTTCGTGAGCAGCGACGACAAGTCTCCGCTGAAGTACCATATCGAAGCGTTTGATCCCAAGGCGGAGTTGGCGCTGATCTGGGTCAAGGTCCCTCGCATTTCCGCGGGCTCGGACCAGGATTCGATCTGGATGTATTACGGCAATGCATCGGCGCCGGACGGTCAGGACGCAGGCGGCACTTATGATGTGAACCAAGTCGCGGTGTATCACCTGCGTGAGGCGGACGGCAATCCGAAGGATGCGACCGCCTACGGCAACCACTCGGCCTCATTCTCCGGGAAGCTCGGCATCCCCTCAGCGGTAGGAAGTGGCGCCCAGTTTAGTGCCGCTGGCGATAGAATGACTATTGCGAGATCCTCCTCCCTGAACTTCAGCAAGGGGTTCACATTCTCGGTCTGGGTCCGGCCAAGCCAGACCGCGGGGACGGCCGACCTGTTCTCCTGGAACGATGGGAGCCAGTCCATTGTGGTTGGCATCGATGATGGGAAGGCATACGGAAGCGTCGCTTCCGGGAAGGGGACTGCGTCAACGACGCCGAAGACCGCTTCCCTGACCGCCGGCCTCTGGCATCACCTGGCGGTGACCGTGGAACCGGATAAACAGATCACTCTCTATGTGAACGGTGTGGAAGTCGCAACGGCCAGGTTCAAGGGTCCAATTCCGTCGCCTTCATCAGATATCGTTATCGCCGGTTCTGAAAAAGGGAATAACCCGTTCCGTGGAGATCTGGACGAAGTGGATCTCTCCAACGTGGCGCGGCCCGCCGCCTGGATAAAGGCGGCGTTCCAGAGCCAAGGACCGGAGGGCTTGTTGACGTCTTATATGGAGGGAGAATCGGAAGTTGGCGGCGGTGAGTCCCTTACCATCCACCTCATGAAGATCATCATCAGGACCATTACACTTGACGGATGGCTTATTATCGGGGTGCTGGTGTTCTTGGGCTTCGCGTCCCTCTATATCTTCCGACAGAAGATTGTAGCGCTGAACCAGGCCAAGAAGGGGAATCAGACCTTTACCCAATCTTTCCGGGATCTGGATCATCCCCTGTCCCTTCTCCAGAACGAGGATGACTTCCAGGGATCGACCCTCTACCGCGTCTATCGTGCCGGATGTGAGGAATTGAAAATCCGCATCGAAAAACGGGGAGAATCCCTCACTGGATGGGTGGGGCTGTCGGAGCGGGCCATGGACGGCTTTCGCGCTGCAATCGAGAAGGAGGCCATGTACGAAAGCAGACGGCTGGCAGCGGGCATGGTCATCATGAACATAAGCGTTGCCGGCGGCCCATTCCTGGGGCTGCTCGGAACGGTCTGGGGAGTGATGAATACGTTTGCCGGGCTGGCCGAGAGCGGAGAAGCCAACCTGGCAGCAATCGCTCCCGGCGTTGCATCGGCCCTTTCCTGCACGCTGGCGGGGCTCCTGGTTGCGATCCCCGCATTGTTCGCCAGCAGCTACATCACGGGCCGCATCAAGGACATGAACGCCGATGTGAACGTCTTTATCGACGAGTTCATCCTCAAACTGGAAGAGGGGAAATAGATGCGCCGCGGAAAGAACCCCTATGACGACCATAAAGTGTACGACGAGATCAACGTGGTCCCCATGCTGGACCTGGCTTGGAACCTCCTGCTGGTGTTCATGATCGTCGTGACAGCGTCTGTACAGGGGATCAGCGTCAACCTTCCCAAGGCGAGCGCGGCCGCGAGCAAGGTCAAATCTACAACCAAGGCGATCACCATCACCGGGGACGGGACGGTCTATCTCGACAGTTTTCCCGTGACTTTGCCCGAGTTGGAGAGCAGGCTCCGGCAGTACAAGGGCGCGGACCCCAATTTCCCGGTGGTCATTCGGGGCGATGAGAAGATCTCCTACAAGAGCGTCATAGATGTGCTGGACATCCTGCAGCGGCTTGAGATCACTCAACTGGGCCTGGTGACGCAGAAGCTGGTGAAGTGAAGGGGCATTTGGCCCATGAGAAACAAATACCAGGAACGAAGTGCCAAATAGCCCATAAGCAAGCGGCAAGGTTTCGATTGCATCGTGCGGAGCAACGGCTGATGTCCGGCAAACAAGAAAAAAAGTCCTTTCCCTGGATCCTTATCACTGTGATGATCGTTCTGACCGCAGGGGGTGTGTATATTGTCAAAACGGTCCTGTCTGAGAACGAACCGCGCAGGAAGGACACCACGGCTACCGTTACGTTGCTTAAGCCTCCGCCTCCGGTCCAGGTAAGGGAAAAGCCGCCCGAGATCAAGGAGGTCCCCAAGGAGAATATTATCGATCCGGGGGTGAAGAACGAGACACAGAACCAAAACGCCGGTAGCAAGGACAACACGCAGGCCGGAGATAACCTGGGTGTCGATACAGAAGGAGGAGCAGGCAGCGACAGCTTCGGTTTGGTCGGGAAAAAGGGGGGCAGGAGCATTATTGCCGGAGGATCAGGGGTCGGGAATCTCTCTCTTCTTACCAGATTCTCGGCCTATACGCAGATCGTAACGACGGAAATCAGAAAAAAGGTCATGAAGCGGCTGGATGAGAAAGGTGGTATCCCCACGGGCAAACTTCAGGCCGTTGTCAGGATAAAAGTGGATATTGATGGCAAGGTCACTGATTACCAGATCATCGGTTCTTCGGGGAACAACAGAGTGGATGATGCGGTCATCCAGTCCCTCCGTTCTCTTCGGATCAGTGAACCGCCGCCGGAGGGAATGCCGCGAACGATGAACATCAGAATCATTTCTCAGGGCTGATACCCAAGCATGAACGGCCCGATACTATTGCCATGAGAGGAACCAGGCACATATCGATGAAAAAGCATAGTCAAATTCCGCCATTAGCATCCCTGACGGGGATGAGCAGAAATATCATTCACGGCAGTGCGGGGCTCCTGCTGTCGATCATCATGGGCTGTGCATCGGTTTCAAGACCCGTGACCATCATGCATGAAAGCACGCCGTCCGAGAGCGACATCGCCACGGCCTACTGGGAGTCCCACAAGCAACCAGCCGAACAGGCGAGGCAGGGGAATGCAAACCAGCACGACGAAGCCGGAGCCGCTGTTGGTGTGCCGTCGTCAGCCGTGAGCACCGAAGGGACGGGGACTGTCGGCGCTCCGGAGGCACATGAAAGGGAGCTGATCGAGAACATAACAGCTCGAGTGACCCAAGAGGTTGAGAATGCCGTCAAGGAGGAGGTCAGAAACGACGTCATGGATGAGATGTACCGGGAGATATGGAAAGTGGACTGGGCAATGAAGGAGAAGGACAAGCGAATCCGCTTTGGCGGCGACATACGTCTGCGGTATGAGAAAGACATCTTTGGCAGTAATAATGCCGCTTTTGCGCAGCCGTCAGACCCGAGTGAACTCATGAATACTACCATCGACCAGGACCTCTTTAAATATCGGGTACGTTTTGGCGCGGAGGCGATGATAAATGACCAGATGGATGCGGTCATTCGCCTGTCCACGGGGAACACGACAAATCCCGTGTCGACCAATGCGACCATGGGAAACTACATGAACAAGGACTCTATTGTGTTCGATCTTGCCTATCTTAAGTGGCGTCCTTGGAATTCGGTCACCCTGTATGGGGGGAGAATGCCTAATCCATTTTTTTCGACCGATCTTTTGTGGGCCAAGGATTTGAATTTCGAGGGGTTTGCTTTGCATGCAAGATTGCCCACGCCGAATGTGGACTCGTGGACTCCCTTTTTCACTGCCGGTGCTTTTCCGCTGGAGCAGAATGCTTTCGGCTCGGAACAGAAATGGCTTCTGGCCAGTCAGGTGGGACTGGATCGAAAAAGTCAGAAAGGCGTAGCTGTCAAGATCGGTTCTGCCTACTACGATTTTAAGAACATCACCGGCATTCCTAATGATCCTAACAGCCCGGGCGATACCAACTGGACTGCCCCCTTGTTTCAACAAAAGGGGAACACCCTGTTCAATATCAGCTCGAACCCGTCCGTCATTGTGACGGCCCTCGCTTCGGAATTCAAGGAACTCGACATCACGGGGACCCTCGATATAGGTTTCTGGGACCCCATTCATGTCGCTTTACTTGGCGATTATGTCAAAAACTTCGGTTTTAATCAAGCCGACGTTGCAGCGAGGACGGGCATTCCTAATCCCCCCGAGCAAGTCGAGGGCTACCAATATGGCGTGTCCATAGGGCATCCGACCACTTACGAATCTGGTCAGTGGAAGGTGTATTTCTACGTAAAACACCTGGAGGCGGACGCCGTAGTGGACGGCTTCACGGACCCCGATTTCCATCTTGGAGGCACCAATGCGAAGGGCTGGATTTTGGAAACCGATGTCGGGTTGCTAAAGAACAGCTGGCTTACGCTTAAATGGCTGACGGCGGATGAAATCAGCGGTCCACCACTGGCGATCGATGTGCTGCAGGTGGATTTAAATGCAAGATTCTAGGGGTCGAAGAATGTACTTCCGGTCCTGTTTCCCTAGTCGGCCCGGCTCAGCTCTGGAGAAAACATGAAAGTGCCACCGATACAAAAATTCACGCTTCCCGTTGTTACCCTGGCGGCTGGCCTTTTAATTGGGCTGGGTGTGGGCCAGATGCAGGTCATGAAGGAACAGAAGATCTGCCAGGAAAAGGTCCGGGAGAAGGACAAGAGGATCGCCTTCATTCAGAAGAAGGCAACTGAGGAAAGGGCCGAGGCCACCAGCTCGCTGGAGCAACAATGCAGTGACAACGTGAATAAACTACAGGTTGCTCTTCTCAGCGAGAAAAAGAAAACAACGAACTTGGGCAGCCAGGTGGGAACGCTTACCGAGCAGGTGCAGAAACTGGAAGTGCGGGTCAAGGCGGCTGATGAAATAGCGGCCAAAACCAAACAGGACCTCCAGGAAGCACTGCGGAATAACAAGGATCTGGATCGGGAACTAAAAAAAACAGACGGGGAGAAGCAGGCCGTTCAGGCGGACTTGAAACGGATGACGCGGGAACTGGGCACCTGTTCTTCGAACAACGCCAAGCTGGCACTGATCGCAGATGAACTCGTCAAGAAATACAAGGATAAGGGGATCGGCGCGGCACTCCTCGAGAGGGAGCCGCTCACGCAGGTACGGAAAGTGGAACTAGAGCAGCTTACGAGCCAGTATCAGGAAGAGATCGAGCAGATGAAGATCAATCAAAAATAAGGAGGCACCATAACATGACTAGGATTTCCGGTTACCAATTAGCAGTGATGTTCGTCGCATGCATCGCCATGACCTCGCCGGCCTGGAGCGAAGGGAAGAAAGCGGATCCAGCCGCCAATCGCGTTGCGGTCGTGAACGGAGTTCCCCTCGAACGGGACGATTTCGACAAGGAGGTCTTTCTGGTCCAGAAGACACTTTTGGGCCAGGGAAAACCGCTCACCTGCAGCCAAGTCACCTCTATACGCGCGGAGGTGCTGGAAAGTATGATCCGCCGCGAGGTCCTCTACCAGGACAGCCGCAAAGCCGGAGTCAAGCCTGATGAGAACGCAGTCGCCAGCGAGCTCGCGGCGCTCAAGCGACAGTTCCCCACTGAGGCCGAGTACAAGAACGAACTCGGAAGGAGGAACATGTCCGAGGAAGCGCTGCGGTCGCAGCTGGAGAGGAACAGCGTCCTGCAACAGTACGTGGACCGGCAGTTCGGCGCAAAGGTCACCGTGACCGACGCCGAAATGGTCAGCTATTACGAAAGCCACCTTGACCTCTTTAAACAGCCGCTCCAGGCACGGGTCAGCCATATCCTGATCCAGGTCGATCCGAAATGGGATGATCTCCGAAAACAGGAAGCGCGGCGGAAGGCAGAGCAGGTTCTAAAGAACCTGAGGAATGGCCAGGATTTTGCTGCCTTGGCCAGGGAACAGTCCGACGGTCCGACCAGAACCAGTGGGGGTGACCTGGGATATATCAGGACCGGGCAGCTGGATGGGCAGCTCGACAACGCCGTGTTCAAGCTGAAGGCGGGCGAAACGAGCGAAATCATCGAGACAAGCTACGGCTTTCACCTGTTCAAGGTCTTTGACCGGAAGCCGGAGACCATCCTGGCCTATGATGCAGTCAAGGAACAGATTCGTAAGCATTTGGCCCAGGAAAAAGCGCGGCAGGACGCGGATCAATATGCCAAGAATCTTCGCGAGAAGGCATCTGTGGAGATCCTGCTCCGTGAAGAGGTGAGTACCGCAAAGATGCCCTGAGGACCAACGGGATCCGCGTTGTGTCGGGCAGATGTACTGAATGGCTGCGGCAGGTATCTGGCATATGATGACACAGATGAACTGGTATGCATTGTACGTAAAATCGAGGCATGAGTTTGTTGTTTCCAATGAACTTCGGCGAAAAGGGATAGATACTTTCCTCCCATCCATACCGAAGCTAAATCAATGGAAAGACCGGAAGAAGCAGGTGGAAGTGCCCCTGTTCCCGAGCTATCTTTTCGTATCCATTGCGCCGGAATCCGAGGCATTCATGAACGTGATAAAAACACGGGGTGCGGTGAAATTCATATCGCTGGTTTCAGGACACCCTACCCCCGTATCGCCTGAAGAGATTGAATCCCTGAAGATGGTCCTCGCTGGCGGGGAACATGTTGACATCTATCCTCATGTGCAGGAAGGGATGCCGGTGCGCGTGAGGAATGGTGTGTTCCGGGGCGCACGTGGAATACTGAAGCAGAAGCATCACGGTCAGCATGTATTTCTCGTAAATATCGAACTGCTTGGGAGAAGCGTGGCCGTCAAGATGTGTGCGGAAGATGTCGAGGCAGCGTAACGCTAGGCCGATCGTCCCAGCAGACATTCACCATTCATAGGTGTAAAAAGGTATTTTTCCCTTGCCTTCTCAGTCTTTTTTTGAAGTCCTGTGACCGAGAGGGCGGAGCATTGCCAAAAGCTTCGGACTCGCTTCTCTCATGTCGGTCCTTTTCGCGAGAGGGGCAGCCGGCCTCACCCATCACCTGCAGACTGCAGGAACATGCAGCACCATATCCGCAGACAGGGAGAACCAGATGAAGATACTCATAACGGGCGGCGCGGGCTATATCGGCAGCCATGTGACCAAGATGCTGGGAGAGCAAGGTCATGAATTGCTTATATTTGACAACCTGTCCACTGGGCACGAGTGGGCCGTCGTAGCCGGGAAGTTGGTCAAGGGCGATCTTGCTGAAATGCTTCTTCTGAATGAAGTCATGTATGTGTTCAGACCCGAGGCGGTCATCCATTTTGCCGCATCGATTCAGGTGGAAGAGTCAGTCCGGGACCCCTTGAAATATTATAATAACAATGTCTACAATACGCTCAACCTGCTGGAGGCCATGAAGTTTGCAAATGTCAAGAACCTGCTCTATTCTTCGAGTGCAGCCGTATACGGAATTCCGGCCTCCATACCGGTCGACGAGACAGCTGAAATGAAGCCCATCAACCCCTACGGCGCGACCAAGGAGATGACGGAGCGCATCCTGTGCGACGTCGCCGCTGCCGGGGATTTTCATTACATCGCCCTCCGGTATTTCAACGTTGCCGGAGCCGATGCAGATGGCCGGCTCGGACAGGCGTATGCCAAACCGACCCATCTAATCACCCGGGCGCTTAAATGCGCGAAGGGTGAAGCGGACAAGCTCTCCATCTACGGCACTGATTATCCGACCCCTGATGGGACCTGCATCCGGGATTATATCCATATTGACGATATCGCACGGGCCCATGTGCAGGCCCTTGAGCATTTGATGGAGACAGGGAGGTCCGATGCCATGAACTGCGGGTATGGACGCGGCTTTTCCGTCAACGAGGTCGTGTCCATGGCAAAAAAGGTCACCGGCGTCGATTTCCCCGTTGAGGAGACCGACCGCAGAACCGGCGATCCGCCTGCCCTCATAGCGGACAGCACTCGCTTGAAAGAGCGGACCGGCTGGACGCCTCGGCACGATGATCTGGAATTCATCATACGGTCGGCCTGGGAATGGGAACTGGCATTAGGCCAGAAGCTCCTGACCGCTTCGGCACCCTGATGTCCGTGCCAGGACCAATCCGCAATACGAAAAAGAGAACAACATGTATCGTCATGGGTTTGGTCATCGTTCTCCTGTTCAGCCTGGCTTTGTCATCGCGGTACCAGGTTTACGCCGACCGTCCAGCAAAGAGCGATATCATCATTCTTTTCGCCGGGCCTGACTGGGATTCGCGGCTCCTGAAGGCCCGCCAACTCCTCCATGAAGGCTATTCCGGCTACCTTTTCATCCCGGTGACGTTCAGCCTTTACAAAGCCGGGCCCGGCAGAGGCGGTATCACTGCCATCCGGTTCACGGACATCAAACCCGGCATCGATCTGTCTGGTTCCCGGCCTGAAAAGGAAATGATCAACGTTTTCTTTCGGAAGAACTGGACCGCCTATCGGTTCCCCCGGTACTATGAGGCGACCAATGTGGAGATGCTCCTGGCGAAAAAGTCTATGGACGCCTGCGGATTGAAAAAAGCGATTTTCGTAAGTTCACCCTATCACATGAGGCGGATCAAGATCATGGCAGATAGGATTTTCGATCCCTCCTACGACATCAAACTCGTACCCAGCCACATTGGAACCCTTAATCGCGGTCTTCCTGCATCGTGGGGCAAGCTGAAGCAGGCTTTCACCGAATGCGCGAAAACTATCTGGTTCCTGTGCTACGAACTTTGGGATCAATGAAACGATGCAAATTCATAAAAAAAACTACTCAAAATTGTATACCCGTCCAGAAATTGAATCTTTCAAACAGTAACCATAAAGTACGCGAAGCAGATTTTCCTAACAAAATGTCATTCTTGCTCAAAATCTTGCAAAAACTCCCGAATATCCAGAAGATCACATTGACTCTCAAGTCGGCGTCAAGGGATCTTATAAATAAAATTATTCTTGCTGCCAACAAGGGATTCCTTGGTCTCTCGGATCAGTTGTTAATCAGTGCTGCTGCGTTCGCGACCGGCGTGTTGATCGGCCGATCCTCTTCAAAAGAGGAGCTTGGTCTTTATGCACTTGGACTGACAATTATGGGATTTGTGACTGACTTTCAGACTGCATTTATTTCGACACCATATATGGTGTACAGCCCCCGCTTAAAAGGCCATAGCCACCGCCAATACACAGGCAGCACATTCATTCATCAATTGACCTATGCCTGTCTCGTGCTCATGATACTGATCATGTGCACGGTTTTTTTCCCCTTCGCAAGAGGACCGAAAGGATTTGTGGAAGTCTCGCGAGCCGTCATACTTGTCATCACGCTTGTCATGCTAAAGGAGTTCATCCGACAACTGTGCTTTGCATCCTTGCGAGTGAAAACGGCGCTGATTTTGGATTCTTGCGTGGTCCTACTCCAGGTTGGAGGGCTATCGTTACTGGCATTATATGGCGCTTTATCCGCTCATAGAGCATTTCTTGTTGTGGGCATTGCCTGCGCGTTGACCTCGGCGGTTTGGCTGATTCTCAACAGAAGTATATTTGTATTTAGTTTGAAGAAAGCATGGTTGGAATTCCAGCGGAACTGGATGTTTGCAAAATGGCTCGCTGCGAGCAATCTCCTATGGTCATCCGCATTCAGCCTCTTCCCTTGGTGCATTGCCGTCTTTCAAGGTGTTGAGGCCAATGGTGTATGGGCGGTTTGTATGAGTGTTGCTGGACTCGGCAATATAATATTGTCTGGCATGCAGAACCTGCTTGGTCCGAGGATACTTCATGCTTTTGCGCATGGAGGCGCGTCTGAAATGCGCGCTTTGGTCTTCAAAGCGACAGCACTCTTGGTTTTGATTACATCGATCTTCTTTGCTGTTATCGTGATATTCGGCAATATGTTTATTGTTTTGCTTTATGGTCACAAGTATAGCGGAAATGGCCTGATTGTTTCCATTATGGCATTAAGCCTGGTAATGGGATCTGCGACGTTTCCGTTTTCACGGGGTCTCTTTGCTATGGAACGCGCCGATGTGGACTTCAAGATTAATATAGTTGTGGTTGCGACGCTGGGACTCAATATATACTTGGTCCGCACCTTTGGCTTAATCGGCGCCGCATATGGCCTGCTTGCTACTCACTCACTATCGACGTTCTTGAGGGGCATCGCCTTCAACCGCATAGCGCGCACCAAAATTGTGGCTGTGGAGATAGCAGCGGGATAAGCAAATAGGTTAGGCAAATGATTCTGAATTGTGAAGGATCCTCATGACTGTGCACTTTTCCGTCGTAATACCACTTTACAATAAAGCCCGCTTTATAAGGAGAGCCTTAGACTCCGTGTTAAAGCAGACCGTGGAAGACTATGAGGTTATTGTCGTGGATGATGGCTCCACAGATGATGGCCCTGAATTGGTGGCTCAATATGGCAATGGCTGTATCAGGCTCATTCGACAAGAGAATCGCGGAGAATCGGCGGCAAGGAACAGAGGTATAGCGGAAGCCCAAGGGGAATTCACGGCATTTCTGGATGCAGACGATGCCTGGAAGCCTCACTACTTGCATACAATTAAAAAACTGATAGACAAACACCCTGAAGCCGGCGCGTATGCTACTGCCTATGAAATCATTTTGCCAAGTGGAAGGGTAATTTGTCCAAAGTTCGAAGCTGTTCCGAGCCCGCCATGGCAAGGCCTCCTGCGCAGTTATTTCAGATCAGCCATCGGTTCTCCCCCCGTTTGTTCAAGCGCCGTAACCATTCCTCAAAAAGTTTTTCGAGAGGTAGGCACTTTCTCTGTGGGTGTTCCCTTGGGGGCGGATTTGGATATGTGGGGACGGATAGCCATGAGATATCCAATCGCCTTCAGCAATACGATTGGCGCATCATACATTCAGGATGATCAACATCCGGCAAGTAGAAAACATTATTTTTTCGAGAACCCGGAATCAGTTTTTGTGCGGTCAGCCGGGGAAGCAATTAGACGGGGCGAAATCAGAATGGCCGATCTCAAAGACCTGACTGAGTACATGACGAAGCTCCAGCTCGCTGTCGGATATGATTGCCTTGTCGATGGCCGAAATCCTGTGATAGCTCGAAAAATTATCTTTAAGACATGCCCGAGAAGCTTGCGCCTTAAATGGAAAAGATACAGGATTTTAATTCAGACGTGCCTGCCTGATAAGTTTATGAGGATCGCGTACAGAATAATAAGAGGAGCATAATGCAATATGTTTTATCATGCTTCTTCGGGCTCATGATGCTGGCGGCTGTCACCACGGTGAAGGAGATAGACGGAAGTGAATCAGTGAAGGGTATAGATATTATCCCGACACCGAAATTAATGGAACTGACCGGAAAGAGGTTTGTTTTAACTCATAACGGAAGACCCGAAGCGATGATCATTATTGATGAGAACAATAGAAAGGCGGCGCTTGCGGCCCAGGAGATCAATAATTTTATTAATGCTCTTGGAGGACAGCCACTGCCTATAGGAACGGATGTGAATAATGGTGCTGGGCGGTCGCGCAGCATAAACACAATCCAGTTGGTGTCTCCGCAAAAGACGCCATCAGGCGATTTTCCCAGTGTGGTACGGGAGGCCATGGACATCCTTTCTACAAAAGGCGAGCAGGGGTATGCGATACGGTTTTACAGCGGGCAGAAAGAAGGTGAGGCAGCGGTCCTCGCCGGCATCGGATGGCAGGGACTGCTGAACGCAAGCAGTACTTTTTGCCTGCTTATAAAGAAGGAAGGCGCAACGATTTTCATGACAGAGGCTCAGGTTACCGACTGGCCAGACTTCAAGTACCGGGGATTGCCGGTCTGGCCGCTTCCGGGATCCTTTGACGATTTCAAAAAATATGTTGATTGGGCGTTCCGCTATAAGTTCAACAGGATTTATACTTACACAACAAGGCAAAAAGCTCCCGACGGTTTCAATCTTCCGAGCTCCGAAGAACGCCGGTATCTGAGGAAGATCAATGCCTATGCGAGAGATCGGGGAATCAAGATCAACTATGAATTGACCTGGGCGGTAGCTCAGGTATCCCAAGGGGAGAGCAGAGATGAGCATCAGGGATCTGTTCTTATTAACGATCAGTATTACTCCTGGAGCGACGACGCATCATTAAGGAAGCGCGCGTCGGAAATTGCCCAGTTCGCACACGAGACCGAAGCAGAATCTCTACTTTTCCATTGCATCGACACTTACGAGGAAGGCTGGGACAAACGGGGGAAGAATGACCATAAGCGTTTTGGAAAGGATCGGGCGTCAGCTGATGCGAATGTAATAAACATATTCACCAGGGAAATTCGCAAGAGCAACCCCGGGATCGAATTGCAGTTTGTGGTAGCCCCGTATCATGCAAATTTCGATCTCCTTGGGAACGAACGCTACAAAACTTGGATTGCCCGACTGACAGCGTTGATCCCGAACGATGTATACCTTACCGTCGCTGAATTGAACAGAGAACAAACGGATTCCTGGATCGCCGTTGCCAGGCAACCATTGGTCCACTGGATAAACGGCTATGCCTTTCAATGGGGCAGGTACTTTTCGATTCTTCCCGCATTTGACAAGACGGCCTTTTACGAGGGACGAGATCGTGACATTATCATCCATTGGGAGCCGATCGGCTATTTCAACGGGGAAGTGATGCAATTGATTGCGGCCGAGTACTCATGGAACGTTGACGCACCGGGGAGCGGACAAATCACTGAAGAGAGAGCGGGCAAGATCATGGTCGGCGGGGCTGACCTTCACTATCGCAAAGAAATGATCAACGGCATGGATGCAGGTGCCTGGGCCTGGTATCGTGGAACAGGCGAACCGGAGCCGGCGTTGGGTAATCTCCTGCTCAAAGCCTGCCGGCTTGAATTCGGCGAAGAAGCGGCACCCTATATGGTCGAGTTCTTTCGAAACAATCCTATCGGCTGGCGTAACGCGGGACTCTACAACCAGGTCCTTCATGATGTTATGCCGGGAAAAGAATTGGATGCATGTAGCGACCAGCTTAAGAAAACGAAAGATGCATTGTCGAGCCTGAAAAAAGCATTGACGGTCATAAGGATGAACAGTCCCGTGAGGGAAAGGTTGAAACGTTTCCTGAGCAATACGTATAATCAGGCACTCGTGATTAACGGTATGACTGCCTATTATCAGGCAAAGCAACTATTGGCGAAGGGTTTAAACGCAGAAGCTTCGGAAGTAATAATCAATGTTCGCAATCAGATCGCAGCGATTAGGCGAAAAATGGAAAAGACAGGGTACTGGTCGGATGAGTCACAGGTATGGCATGAAGAAAGTGAGAACAGTTTGAAAATTGCTGAGGCAGGCATACATAAAGTCCTTTCGAGGAACCTCTTAAAAAATCCCGGGTTTGAAGAACCGCTTGGCCCCATCGACCATAACAATAAAACTATACCATGGTGGTCATCCTTCGGCTCCTTGGAAATAACGCAAGACAGTCACAGCGGAAGATATGCGGCTAAATTAAAATTGAAATCTTCCGATGATTTTGTTCTTATGGAGCAGGCATTAGCCGTCGTGCCGGGGTGTAATGGGTACGTAGAGTTTTGGTTGAAAAAAGACGACAATTTCAGGGTCATCCCGGTACTCCAGTATTGGAATGCCGATCACACCAAAAAAATAGAGGATTTGGCCGTCAATGATTTTCCTTTCAACACAGCTGTTCAGGATTACGGGATGTATAGCGGCACGTTCCTCTTGCCTCCGCATGTTACGCGGGCGGTATTTAAGATATACGCAGATTGGTTTGGATTTACCCCCAATCAGGAAAAAATGCTTTACCTTGATGACGTGTTTGTGAGCTGTGGGTCAAATTAAAGAAAACATTTCTTGTGAAAGGACCATTCGCCTCTTGCACGGTTCATGCATTCCTCCTTGCGCCGATCAATTTCGCGCATACCTGCTCAGCATTCCAACGATCGGAGATCATCTCATAGGGCAATGAAAAGATCATGAAGATCCTCATGCTGGTGGACTGGCAGGTCAAACGGCTGGAAGCGGATTCCGATACGATCCAATCGCCGGATAAGGTTGTGGCGGATCGTCCCTACTGGTTTTTCAGATATTGGCCTGATGCCCGGATCGAAGTCGATGTTCTGGATATCGGCAACATATCAGGGATACAGTCTTTTGAAAGCAGGGTCCTCCGTTTTTTCGTTATGCAATCATTAAGAGCGTATCATATAAGAAAGAAATACGATCTGATCATTTCTCATAGCGCACGGAGCGCACTGGTTCTTGCATTTTTACGTTCACTGTTGAAAGAATGTGTGCCGCCGCATATCGTTATTGATGTCGGCTGTTTTAACGGGGGCAGAAAAAACCCCACGGAACTCTCTTTGATCAAAAAAGCGAGCAGGTCCATTGGCGGAGTAATCACGCATAGCAGCGTTCAATCGGAGTACTACGATAAATATATGCCTCACCTTCCGTATCGCTTTGTTCCTTTCGGTGTTGATGCCGATTATTTCAAGCCCCAGGGCCTTCAGCAAGATGATTTTGTTTTGTCATTTGGCTCCCGCGCGAGAGACTATCCGACATTGATCAAAGCGTGGAAAAAGGTCTCCAAGGAACATACACGATTGAAAATCATCGGTGTCGACAAGAAGTCTGCCGTTGATTATCAGGATTCTAACATAGAGATCGTCAGCCGGGTCCCTCTTCGGACTCTTATGTTGAACATAACCAAGGCTCGTTTCGTTATCATTCCGTTGCCCTATTACAAGTACTCGTACGGACAAATGAGTTTTCTACAGTCAATGGCGCTCGGTAAGAGTTGTATCGTCACGAAAACACCGAGTTCGCAAGATTATCTGAAACACAATGAAGATGCCCTCCTTGTTCGTCCATATGACCAGGGGGATCTTGCAGAAAAAATCACCATGCTGCTTGAGAATCAACACCTGAATGACCGTATTGCCCTAAGCGCCCGTGGAACAATTGAAAACAAATGCAACGAAAAACACATGGCCATTGAAATGTACAATTTTATCTCGGAGCGCATATAAGTGAGAGCATTGCTCGGTTCTCCAATCTTGCACCAGTTACAAATCCTTCGAATCCGCAGCGGGAATTCCAGTAATACATATGTGAGAGAAAGATGATGCCGTTGATGCAGATTCGTTACGCATGGCCGTCAAAAGGGGCGGTATGCGTGAGAATGATTATAGGAGGCATGTTAATCTTTTTCTTGCATGGCTGCAGTGATAATGATGCCCGCACCTTGGGCGACGCTTGTTCCAGTGGAGGCTGCGTTCCCGGATCATCGCCAAGAAGTTATTATATATCTGATTCAACGGGCAGCGACGGTTATACGGCTGCAGAGGCGCAAAATCCATTAACTCCGTGGAAGTCCTTGAATAATATATCAGGTGTTGTTAAGGGCGATTTTGTATGCCTCAAGAAAGGAGACACTTGGACTAATCAGACCCTTGCCACAACTGACGATGGCGAAACTTTTTCGGCTTATGGCACGGGAGCAAAGCCAGTCGTGATCGGTCCGGGGTCAGGCGGGTGGGCCTTCAGTTCCATCTCCCATTCAGACGTTGTTGTTGACGGCATTGAGTTCTGTAATGCTGACACTACCGTTATGATTGTTGGGGCTGATTCCCCCACGATTAAAAATTGTAAGATTGTCGGTACGGGAAGTACCAATGCTGAAGGCATTCGTATAAATTCAAATGGTTATAATATTACTAATGTTCTTATCGGTGGGGCAGGTCAAGGAAACGAAATTATATCTTCGGGTATAGGCATTATATTGGTTCCTGGAAATCCTGATACGATATACGATGCTGAGATTTCTTATAATAATATTCACGACTGCGGTTTAGAAGGCATTAAAACTTATGGATCAACGTCAAGCTATACGGGACCTTATGGAATAAATGTCAGCCACAACACATTTAATAACATAGGTACGCGGGCCATTTGGGTGCAAGGCGGGTGGCAAAACGTTGCGGGTCACCCAAATTATATAGGCTATAACACGGCAACGAATATTGGGACGCTTTCATCTCCAAATGTCAACGCTTTTCAGTTGAATTACATAGATACGGCTATTATTGAATATAACACCATCGCGAATGTCTATACGAGCGCCCCCGATGGCGACGGCATTGAACTCGACTTGGCATGGGGCGATCACAGTAAAATGTCAAACAACCTCACCGTGAGATATAACATTGTGAGCGGCTGCAATTCGGGGGGTGAATCTCAATCCGCGGGTATCAGTGCCGTAGGATGCACAAACAGTGCCATTTATTACAACATCGTTCATCATAATCATATCGGAATATCACATTCCACGCAATATACTACGACGAACTCGTTTTATAACAATGTGATGGACAGTAATAATTATGGCGCCTTACGGGGGGACTACTACGGACATGTTGGGGCACCTGCTTCCGTCTGGAAAAACAATATTATTTCCAACAGTGTTATATATGGATTTATTCTGGATCAGTGGTCATCTGGCCCGAGTGAATCGTATAACCTCTGGTTCAACAACCCTGCAAATATCTATAAGGACGGGGCGGGACCGATTCCTATCGATTCAACCGACATAGTTAATGATCCTCTATTTCTGGGACCAACAGACTATCATCTTGCCGACAACTCGCCCGCTATCTTCGCCGGGACTAATGTTGGCCTGACTTCCGACTTCGACGGAAACCCGGTACCAAAAAATATGGGTGGAACACCCAGCATCGGGGCGTATGAGCCATAGAATTGGGGCGGGACCGGGGCCGTCAACAATTCCTCACTTACCACCATAAGAGAAAATTATGTTAGAGACGGTCCCATGTAACCTGTGCGGTGGCGCCGATACGGAGCTATTATTCGGCGTAACCGATCACTGCACCGGCCAGGAACAAAAGTTCAACGTCGTGCGATGCAGGTCATGTGACTTGGCTTATGTGAACCCACGGCCGACACAAGACATAATCTCGCAGTATTACCCGCAAGACTCGTATTACTCATATCGTTTTGGGGACCAAAACACCTTAAAACGCAGAATCAGGAACTATGTTCTCGAAGAACAGGGCGGGTATTCGCATATCGGAAAAGACAATGTATTAGTCATAGCAATAGGAAAGATCATAAAACATCTATTAAAGAACCAGGTCCTGATGTCCGTTCCTTATGTGCCGGGCGGAAAAGCTCTCGATATAGGATGTGGATGCGGGGAATTATTACTATGGTTGAAGAACCATGGATGGAGCGAAGTGCGCGGCGTTGAAATATCAAAAGGTGCAGCAGCATTGGCCAATGATCATGGTCTCAATGTATTTTGCGGAGAACTTGCAAATGCGCATTATCCCGATAGTTATTTTGACTACATTTCGCTTATTCATGTTCTGGAACATATGCATGATCCAGTGATGACACTGAATGAGATTTGTCGAATTCTGAAACCGGATGGTTTGCTCGTCGTAGGAGTTCCCAATTTTGCGAGCTATGAGAATAAAGTTTTTGGTGAATATCAGAGTTTCATGAAAGAGGTGCCCCGTCATCTCTATCATTTTTCCAAAAAATCGATAACTGACATGTTTGAAAAAAGCGGGTTGATGATACAAATGACTTTAGGAAAAACCTTTTTTTTACCCGGGGCGAATAGGAATAGTCTAAAAATATTGTACAGGCATGAGTCCAAAGCGACATTTATACGGGCATTGTGGAAGATTTATATTCAGAAACCGATTAAGTACTTTTTGTCCACTGAAAAGGAAGCCTTTGGTCAATTATTTACATTTTATGTTAGAAAAAAGAACGGGACCTGATCATCATTACTCCTAACGTGATGAGCCAATGAGTCATAATATTGAAAATATTTTTGTCTTTATCAAGCTATGAATGATCATCTCGATCATGAGATGCTGGTGAAAGATGAGCCACTCTGTGAACCGCTTTCAGAGTTAAGGACTGATTAATTCCCATGGACTCAGCAATAATCGTTGCCGTACTTATCGGTGCGGCTGCCGTCATATTCAGTATAAGCCCGGTCTATGGCATTGCCTTCATTACCGCCTTCAGAACCCTCTCGATGCTCGCGGCCATTCCCATGGGTAAATATGAATATAGCGCTGAGGGTTTTTTGACCCTTGTTATTATTATTGCCGGTCTTATATTCGTCACTATGAATTTGCAGACCCTCAAGGGGGTCATTAAATGGCCGTTCGTTATTTTTATTCTTTATTGCGGACTGACCGTCGTTGGTGCGGCAGATATGGCCAATTTCTCAAAAAAAATCGCCCGGTTAATCGGATATTTCTTCATGTACCTGATGGTGGTTCAACTTAGCATAAAGGAAAAAAATAAAAAAATATTAAGTTATGCGTTTATTGTTTCTATTTTCGTCACAACATTGCCAGCCATATATATATACTATATCGCTCCTGAAGCATATATGAAATCGATTTATAGCACACAGAAGGTGTTAAGCGAAGTCGGTATTATGTCTAAAAATAATTATGGTTTTTACTGCTGTTATATGGTGTTTTTCCTCTTTTACATGTATTCCTGCTCGAAAACGATATTTTTAAAGGTTCTAATTTTTAGTCTATTTATTATTCAGACAATTATGCTAGTGCTGTCATACACTCGGACAGCTTGGGCGGGTTTTATCGTATCCTTGCCCTTCTTCATATTGTTTTCGAAGAATAAAAAAAGGTTAGTAATCCCGGTACTCGCCACGATGATCATCATCGCATCACTCTTTTCAGTTATTTATTATGGCGCATATAAGGATGTTACGGAAAAGAAAGAATATGGATTCAGCTCCTGGCAATATAGATGGGGTTATGCTTGGCCGGCTTCCATCAAAGCGTTTCAGGAAAAGCCAATTATGGGCTGGGGGCTAGGCAATGACTTATATGCACTTGCCAAGGCCGCAAAATTCGATAATACCTCGCACAATGATTATCTGCTTATTTTAGTGGAGACCGGCCTAATCGGAATATCATTATATTTGTGGTTGTTGGCTGCTCTTTTCTTGCGGACGTTATCAGGAATCCGTTCAGCTAAAGATGATGAATCCAGATTACTGTATGTGACCACTCTCGCTATTTTTACATCTTTCCTAGTCGGGTCGCTTGGCGAACATCTCGTGCAGACGCCGGGGGCGACCGGTTACGTAATAACTATTCTGGGAATGGCGCACGGAACGATATTAGCAGCCCATAAAAAAAGCATTCCTGTATCGGGGGAGGAGGGTGTGGGGTGTCCCCCACTCCCCGCATTATGAATTTAATTTTCGCGAATAACAATTATTATCTGAAAGGCGGGGCAGATAAGGTATTTTTTGACGAAATTCGACTTTTGGAATCGCAAAAGCATACGGTAATTCCATTTGCAATGCACAATTCCTTAAACAAGAAGATCCCTTATTCCAGTTATTTTCCTTCCGGCATATCATATGATAACACGGGGCTCGTTGAGAAAATTAAAACAGCTCCCAAGATTATTTATTCTTTGGATGCAAAGCGCCAGTTTCACAGGCTTCTGTCGTCTGTCAATGTTGACATCATTCATGCCCACAACATTTATGGAAGATTGACGTCATCAATCGTCGATGCCGCAAAAATAATGAAAAAACCAATCGTACTCACGTTGCATGATTACAAGCTTGTTTGCCCTTCTTATCTTATGTTGAATCACGGAACAACATGCGAAAAGTGCAAAGGCGCTCATTACTATCATTGTTTTGTTACAAGATGCCATCGCGACAGCTTTGTCGCCTCATTCATCTACTCGCTCGAAAGCTATTTTAACTCCGTGCTGAGAAAATACGACTGGATCAGGTATCTCATTTGTCCGAGCAATTTTATAAAAGAGAAATTCATTGAGATGGGGATGCCTGAAGATAAGCTGAAAATAGTTTACAATTTGCTCGATTGTACTGATTTTGCCCCGAACTATGACGGAGGAAAGTATTTACTTTATGCAGGTAAGCTAACGAAAGAGAAAGGCGTCATGACCCTGCTCAAGGCGGTCACGGGATTAGACCTATCATTGAAGATAGTGGGAGATGGTCCATTGAGGTCCGAATATGAAGGATATGTGCGGGAAAACCAATTGAATAATGTGACTTTTGAGGGGTTCAAATCCGGTGAAGAACTCAAATCATATTTCAGATATGCCGCTTTCCACATTGTACCTTCAGAATGGTATGAAAATGCGCCGATGACAGTCATTGAGGCATTTGCTTATGGAAAGCCTGTAATTGGCGGGCGGATCGGCGGTATACCGGAAATGGTCTTAGAGGGAGAAACCGGTTTCCTGTTCACGCCTGGAGATCATGATGAGCTGCGCGAAAAAATTTCTTATTTAGCCTATAATCCTTCAAAAATAGCGGAGATGGGGAGAAAAGCACGTAAACGAGTTGAGGCGGAACATAATCCTCATATCCATTATAAAAGATTGAGGAACGTCTACGAGGCGGCAATTCGTCTCTGATGCTTCTCAATCTGTCGTAAGCCATCATTCTGAAAGAAAGGAACGACGCTCATGAAGATACTTGTGACGGGAGGAGCGGGGTTTATTGGCAGCCACCTTGATGATGCACTGCTTCGGAGAGGGCATGAAGTTGCAGCTATAGACAACTTTATCCTGGGTACCATCGACAATGTAAGACACAATCTTGCCGACGATTCTTTCAAATTATACCACGAGGATATTCTGAACATTGGTAAGCTCGAGGATATTTTTAAAACGGAGAAATTTGATGCGGTCTTCCATCTTGCGGCGAATTCCGACATACAGAGATCTATCGAAGCACCTTCAGTAGATTATGAATTGACATTTCAGACAACCTTCAACGTCCTCTTGTGCATGAAGAAATTCCAGGTCAATAATATTCTGTTTGCCTCCTCCTCAGCCATTTACGGGGAGTCTGATGCTACTCTCAGTGAGGACTCAGGTCCGCTTTTCCCGATTTCACACTATGGGGCGGCAAAACTGGCCTCAGAAGCATTCATTTCCTCCTTTTGTGAGAATTATGGCCTGAAAGCCTGGATATTCAGATTTCCGAATGTGGTGGGGGAGAGGTCGACCCATGGTGTGATTCACGATTTTGTGCGGAGGCTGCGAATCAATCCGAAGACATTAGACGTAATGGGCGATGGAAACCAGAACAAACCGTACCTTTACATCAAAGATCTTGTGGACGCCATGCTGTTCTGCTGGGATCGCTCAAAAGATAAGATCAACTATTTCAATATCGGAGTTGATACGCGGACTAGGGTCAAAACGATAGCTGATATTGTGATCAGGAATATGGGTTTGAATCCGAGGATCAACTTTACCGGCGGTGACAGGGGCTGGGTTGGCGATGTGCCCGAATTCACGTATGATCTGGCAAAGCTTAAACGTTTAGGTTGGACGCCACGGCATACGTCGGACGAGGCAGTCGATCTCGCCGTAAAAGCGATGCTGCTTTAAAACAGGTAACAGGCAGACCACATGAGAATAGCACATATCATAATCAAGGGCGTCGAAGTATCCGGCGGGATCGAGAAGTATGCCCTGGAACTCGGGTCTAGGCTTGTGAATCGAGGTCATGAAGTAGATGTTTACGCTATTCGAAGATACAAACCGCTCTATAGCGATTACAAAGGTGTTCGGATAATTCCTCTACCAAGCCTGAAGGGAAGAATTTTCGAAAAACTATCCGCTACGTTCGTGGCTTCCCTCGATCAACTCATAAGAAAAAGTGACATCGTTCATTATCATGCATTCGGACAATCCATCCTGTCCTTCATTCCGAAGCTCAGAGGGAAACCAATACTTCTGCAGGGCCATGGGATCGAGTGGATGAGATCGAGATGGGGAGCCGGGGGACGGCTGTTCTTTCGATTGACGGAAGGGCCTTCGTTGAAGATTGCTGACCGGGTCACGGTGGTTTCGAAGGTCCAGAAGGAATACTTCAAGAAAAAGTATAACGTCGATACGGTTTACATTCCGCCCGGAATCGACGAGCCTGTGCGTAGAAAGCCGAACCTTATCAGGGCCTTGGGCCTTGAAGGCAATGATTATGTGCTCTTTGCATCGCGACTGGTGAGGGAGAAAGGCGCTCATTACCTGATAGAGGCTTTTTCCAGGCTGGAGACCGACAAAAAACTGGTGATCGTAGGCGACGTGAGAAACGAGGACAGCTATAAGGCTGAGTTGAAAAAGCTTGCGAAGCAGAAACCGGATAAGATTATCTTTACGGGCTATGTGTCGAGAGAGATGTTACAGGAGTTCTATTCCAATGCGTACCTCTTTGTGCTGCCATCGGAGCTCGAGGGTCTGTCGGCAGGCCTCCTGGAGGCTATGAGCTATGGCAATGCCTGCCTGGTCAGCGACATAGAGGAGAACAGGGAAGGGCTGGGGACGGATGGTTTTTATTTCAGGAACCGGGATGTCGATGATATGACATCAGTGCTGAAGACCCTCCTCGCCTCTGAGGAGACGCTTAAGGACATGAGAGAAAAGGCGTTGTCCAAGATCATGACGGCCCATTCCTGGGACACGGTAACGGACCAGATAGAGCGCCTTTACGGAGAAATAGTGGAGGATGTACGCTGATGAAGAAAGACCTGAAGACCGATTTTCGCTTTGCAAGCATCATTACCACTTACAGGTGCAATGCACAGTGTCACATGTGCAATATCTGGAAGTTCCCCACCGATCAAAAGGAGGAACTGGATGTTTCAATCTACGAGAAACTGCCCAACGTTCATTCCTTCAATGTGACCGGTGGCGAGCCTTTTTTGAGGAGCGAGCTTCCGGACATTATCCGGATTCTGAAAAAAAAGTCGCGAAGAATCGTCATCAGCTCGAACGGCTACTTTACAGATCGTATCGCCAGGCTTTTTAAGCAGCACAGGGACATTGGGCTTCGGGTGAGTCTCGAGGGGCTGCCGCGGGCCAATGACGATTTGAGAGGGATAAAAGACGGTTTCGACCGTGGGATAAGAACCCTGATCGAGCTCGATAGAATGGGCGTAAAGGACATCGGTTTCGGAATCACCGTTTCTGATAGGAACGCTAAAGATCTTCTGGAGCTTTATCACCTTTCCAAAATGATGAAACTGGAGTTTGCGAGCGCGGCACTCCACAACGCGTTTTATTTCCATAAATTCGATAACAAGTTTGATGATCCCGTGGCGGCAAAGCATGAATTTAAGAAGCTGGCCGAGGAATTGCTCCGATCGAAGCGTGTCAAGGATTGGTTTCGAGCCTTCTTCAACTATGGCCTCGCACAGTACATTGATGGAAAGCCCAGGCCCCTCCCCTGCGAAATGGGTCACGACTCTTTCTTCCTTGATCCTTTCGGGAGAATCCTCGCTTGTAATGCGCTGGACCAAAGCATGGGTAACTTGAAGGGGTCTTCATTCGATACTATCTGGTCGAGTCCTGAGTCTGAAGCGGTGAGGGCACAAGTGCGTGCCTGCCAGAAGAACTGCTGGATGATTGGAAGCGTGAGCCAACAGATGAAGAAGTATATCTGGGTTCCTGCTGGATGGATAATAAAGCATAAGTTCCTCGGCCGGAAAATCTGCGTCTAATTGCAACCCGAGACCATCTGCAATTCACTAAACGATGAATATCACGTCTACCTCCGCTATAATAATTGCCGGTGGGAAAGGCACCAGAGTGGCCGGTGCCGCTAAGGACCTGCCGAAGTGCCTCATTCCGATTGGAGATAAACCTCTTTTACAGCATCAGATCGAATTCTTAAAAGCCAACGGTCTACTTAATATCAAAATTCTAATAGGCCATTTGGGCGATAAAATAGTCGGATACTTTGGAGATGGGACCTCATTCGGCGTCAATATATCCTATTTCAAGGAGAAGTATCCGCTTGGAACAGCGGGGTGCGTTAAGGAATTCGAAACTGATATTGGCGATGAAGATTTTCTCGTATTGTATGGAGATATACTCGCCGAAATGAAACTCGCGGATCTTTTCCTTTTCCATGAATCAAATGCAGCAGCTGCAACATTGGTCGTGCATCCCAACGACCATCCCCATGATAGCGACATTGTTGTTCTTGATGAGCGCTCAGCAATATCTGCGATCATTCAGAAAGACAATAAATCCGGATTTTATCCCAATTGTGTCAATGCTGCGATCTATGTACTGTCGAAGCGGGTATTTAAATACATTGACAAGGATCGTTTCTCTGACTTTATGAAAGATGTGTTTCCTAAAATGTTAATGCATGGAGAGAGACTGTGCGGTTACCGGACAGCTGAATACATAAAGGATATGGGCACAGTCGAAAGGTTAGCGGAGGTCCGGGCTGATTTTGCGGACGGTAGACTAGGCCGATTTCAGAAAGGGCAACAACGGCCGGCGATTTTCATGGACCGAGACGGTACCATTGTAAAGAAAATTGATCTACTCAGACGGGAGGAAGAGCTCACTATTTATCCTTTTTCTGCTCAAGCCATCAGGAGGATTAATAATTCAAATTATCTTGCAATACTCATCACAAATCAACCTGTGATAGCAAGAAACTTGTGCACACCGAACGAACTCAAAATGATTCACAACAAGTTGGAAACACTCTTGGGTCAGGAGAAGGCATATCTCAATGATATTTGCTATTGTCCTCACCATCCAGATGGCGGTTATCCTGGAGAAAACAGTGCCCTCAAAATAGACTGTGAATGCCGGAAACCGAAGACCGGCATGATTCAGTACGCTGCAGAACGGTACAATATTGACTTAAAGGCTTCATGGATGATCGGTGACACAACAGCGGACATACAAACGGGAATCAATGCGGGGCAGAAGACGATTCTGGTCCGCACCGGAGATGCAGGGAAAGATCAAAAGTGGCGAATTGACCCTGACTATACCTTTGATGATGTCGAGCAGGCAATAGATTTCATACTGATGTCCCGAGATTTGTATAGCTCTTATATTAGAGCAATCCTTGATAAGATTCATGTCCAAAAAGACGCCACTCCGATAGTCATCTCCATTGGGGGGCTGGCAAGATCCGGAAAGTCTACTTTTGCAGCATATTTGAAAAACAGTATCCTGGAAGCGAACCTATCTTGCCAGGTATTGTCGCTGGACAGTTGGTTGCTGAATTTAAATGAGAGGAACGGCAAGCAAAACGTCAGGGAGCGATACAGATATCGCGATATTGAGCGAGATGTCAGAGAGGCAATAGACGGAAAAGATGTTGTTATCAAACGGTATAACCCTTTCACGAGAGCCGTGGATTCAACCCGTATTTTTTCTCTTGGAAGTTCCAGATGTTTAATCATAGAAGGGGTTCCGGCAATGGACATAGCCGGACTTAGAAATATGTCAAAATTAAAAATATATGTCGATTGCGATGAGTCAATCAGGCGTGAAAGGCTTTTGCGCTTCTATCGTTGGAAAGAAATGCAGGATAAACAAATTACCGAAATCCTTTGCGAACGCAACCAGGACGAAACCCCTTACATTGTTGATTCAAAGAAATATGCGGACATCGTGATAACTCTTCAAGGAAGGTTCACATGATTATTACAAGGACGCCATTTAGAATCAGTTTTGCAGGCGGGGGCAGCGACTTGAGGGACTATTATTCGAAGTACGGCGGATCGGTTGTCAGTACCTCTATCAACAAGTATATTTACCTTTCTATGCATCCTTACTTCCACGAGAAAAGATATTTCTTAAAATATTCGAAAAATGAACTTGTTGATGACGTGAACCGAGTAGAGCACAAAATCATCAGGAAGGTATTTCAAGATTACGCAATTGCCGGCGTTGATTTCAATTCCAGTGCTGATGTGCCCGCTAGTACAGGGCTTGGTTCTTCCTCCGCATTCACGGTTGGCCTAACCAATCTTTGCAATGCTTTCACAAGTAAATACATGAGTCAAGAGGACATGGCGGCATATGCCTGTACCGTGGAAATCGACAAACTCGGTGAACCCATTGGCAAGCAGGACCAGTATGCCTGCGCTGTTGGAGGAATCAATTTCATCCGCTTCAACAGCGACGAATCGGTTGTGGTTGAAAAGATCCTGTTGAAAAAGGAAAAGGCCGAGGAACTTGAGAAGAATCTTCTTCTCTTCTATATGGGGAGTACCCGGTCAGCGAGTTCCATTCTCAGTGAACAGAAACAGAATCTTTCCGAAAATAACGGTAAATTGAAGAATCTACATAAGATGGTCGAGCTTTCAAAGGTACTGAAACGTGAACTGCAGAATAATAATGTGGATTCATTGGGAGAGATACTCCATGCTGGATGGATTTACAAGAGGGAGTTGGCCTCATCCATAACAAATGAGACAATCGACTGCTACTACAATACGGCGATAAAGAATGGGGCTATCGGGGGAAAGCTTCTTGGGGCTGGAGGGGGAGGTTTCCTGCTGCTTTATGTGAGAAGACAAGAGCATGAGAGGCTACGAAGAGCATTGAGCGACTTGAGTGAATTCCAATTTAAATTTGAAACTATAGGGTCAACAGTCATCTATTATGACTGACCAGAGGCGGAGGCGCACATGACTTTTACCGTTCTTATTGATCAGTATCTAGAGAAGCTCCAGCGTACTATTGACGCCTTGGACCGAAGACAGCTTAACAAACTGGCTGAATTACTTATGGATGCCTACCAAAGAGATGCGAATATATTCATCTGCGGCAATGGTGGAAGCGCATTGACGGCCTCACACTTTGCGTGCGATTTGAACAAGGGTGCGAGCTACGGTTTAGAGAAGAGATGGAGGGTCATTGCTTTGACTGACAACCTGGCAACCATTATGGCTTATGCAAACGACGTGTCCTATGACGAAGTATTCGTGGAACAGTTAAAGAATTTTATGAAGCCAAAAGATGTCATTATTGCCATATCGGGAAGTGGAAATTCCGTCAATGTCCTGAAAGCAATAAAATACGCCCGCGAAAAGGGCGGCATGACTATAGGTCTTACCGGGTATGATGGAGGCTCCTTGGCGAAGATAGCCAATTTAGCTCTCAATGCCAATATCAATGATATGCAGATATCCGAAGACATCCATATGATCACTAGCCACCTCATCATGAGTGCTCTCAAGCAAACTACTCCGGGGAGCAATAAATAGCTTGCATTGGGACAGGAAATAATATTGCACGAAAGAGTTTGAAACATGAATAAGTTAAAAGCCCATCTCGCAGATCTTCGGATACAGATTGCCGTCCTGGCGGTACTCTTCATAGTAGCCTATTACGTTCCGCTCAAAACCATGGCAAAAATATGGTGGGAGAACGAGGACTACTCCTATGGATTTATGATCCCGCTCGCGTCGGCCTATCTGCTCTGGGAGAACCGGAAAAGCCTCGGCGCGATCCCGGTCAGGAGCGCATGGGGTGGACTTCCGGTGCTGTTGCTGTTCACCCTGCTCTCCCTCTACGGGATCCTCGGCTCCAGTGGAAATGTCTCAATGCCGTCCATACCCGTGCTGATCGTGCTGTTCACCCTGTTCTGCTTTGGGGTCGAAGCGGTCAAGCGACTGATGCTTCCGCTGGGGTTCCTCTTTTTCATGGTTCCTCTTCCCGCGATCATCGAGCGGTATCTCGGTCTGCAACTCAAAGCCATATCCACCAGACTAGGAGGAGAGTTCATCGCCCTGTGCAATATTCCGGTCAACATAAGCGGCAATATTATCGATCTTGGCGTGATGCAGCTGCAAGTTGTGGACGCATGCAGCGGCATGCGCTATATTTTCCCGCTGCTCGCTCTGGGATTACTTTTTGCGCATTTTTTCGAGAGAGCATTTTGGAAGAAGATAGTCTGCGTTCTCGTGACCATTCCCGTGGGCGTCATGTTCAATGCATTGCGGATCGGGCTCACGGGGGTGCTCATGGAACGCTTCGGCCCCAGCGTCGCACAGGGGTTCTTTCATGACCTGGAGGGCTGGATCGTGTTCGTGTTCGCCTTCATCATGCTATTTGCCGTCAGGTGGGTTCTAAGGATATTCCCGCCCCGGGCTGGGGTTGGCCGGCAGCCGACTGCCCCGGAAGCCGGTCCAGTCCCGTTAGCGGCGACAGAGCGGGGGAAGACGACGTCCGCATTTCTGGTTGCTGCGGGGGTCCTAATGGCCGTCGCGGCACTCAGCCTAAGCACGAGTACCCTGCCACCCGTTGTCATCACGGGTGGCATCGAGAGCCTGCCTCTGGTTATCGGACCATGGAAAGGGAGTCAGGAAATCATCAACTCGGTCATGGTTCAGGAATCAGGCGCTGAACAGGCCTTCAGCGGATATTTCACAGACCGGTCCGGTGGCCGTGTGTCGCTTTACGTCGGGTACCGGAGTTCGGCATTCCTTGCCAATGAGAACTTCTTTCATAGCCCCACAGTATGCATCCCTTCCTCGGGGTGGGTGGAACGAGACGTGAAACGAAGAACAATCACCGGCGTCCCCCCATTTGGTTCCCTCGAGGTCATGACGATGGTCATCGAAAAGGAAGGGATACGGCAGCTCGTTTACTTCTGGTTCCAAACCAAGAACCGAGCTACGTACGACAAGAACATTAACCGGTTCCATCTTTCGCTTCATGCCCTCCAACGCGACAACACCTATGACCTGTTTCTGCGCCCGATCACGCCCATCGACGGGACGGAGAGGATCGAAAATGCCGAGCAGAGGCTCGACACGTTCATACGGGACCTGATGCCTGTTCTTCTTCAGTTCCTGAAAGAAAAGCAGGTCACCACATAGGTATTCCCCCCCTTATGCTATATCTCTCGACTATGATGCTCTCGGTATTCATCACTGTAAGCCTGATACCCATGATGAGCTGGCTTGCGGACAAGTACCAGGTTATGGACCTTCCCAATCCCCGGAAGATCCATGTCCGTCCGGTGCCGAGGATCGGGGGGCTAGCGATGGCCGTTGGTGTCTTTATCCCCATCGTTCTTTGGGCCCTCGCCAACGAGTTCGTGCGGGCTTTTATCGCGGCAACGAGCCTCCTGGTCATCTTTGGATTCATCGACGACATGAAAGGGCTCGGATACCAGGTGAAATTCGGCGGGCAGATCCTTGCGGCCCTGATCATAATATTCTACGGCGGGCTCAAGATCAGCTCCCTCGGTAGCCTTCTGCCGGGAGACATGCAGCTGACCGAATCGCTGAAGATCATGCTTACCTTGGTGTCAATCGTCGGCGTCACGAACGCGGTGAACTTGGCCGACGGCCTCGACGGGCTTGCCGGGGGTATCTCGCTGCTCAGCTTCTGCTGCATTGGATATCTCGCATATCTTGACGGCAGTAACACGGTCCTGCTCATAACCGTGGCCGTGGCTGGTGCGATATTCGGATTTCTCCGGTTCAATACCTATCCCGCTAGTCTCTTCATGGGCGATACAGGAAGTCAGCTGCTGGGGTTCTCCGCGATCGTGCTGGCGATTAAGACGACTCAAGGCAATACTCCTCTGAGTCCCGTGCTGCCGCTTATCATCCTTGGCTTACCCGTGCTCGACACACTGAGCGTCATGGTGCACAGAATCAGCCGGGGCAGGTCGCCTTTTTCGCCGGACAAGAATCATTTTCATCACCGGTTGATCAAGTTTGGGCTTTCCCACTCCGAAGCGGTGTTCGTCATATACGTGATACAGGCGCTGATGATCCTCGCCGCCATCTACTTCAAATATTATTCCGACTGGATTCTCATTGCCGGCTACTGTACCTTCTCCATGGTTGTTGTCAGAATGTTCGCCGTTGTGGACCGCAAGGCCCTCCGGTTCCCGCGTTTTCGCATCATGGAGGCGGCCGTCAAGGGTCGGCTGCGGAAAATAAAGGAAAACAACTACATCATCAGGTTCTCCTTCGGCGTATTGAAACTGGTCATCCCCCTTCTCCTGCTGTTTTCCTGCTTCATTCCCGCACGGATCCCGGAGCATGTCTCAATCACGGCCCTCTGCTTCAGTGTGCTGATTCTAGGGGTATTTCTAGCGCGGAAGAGATACTTAGGGTCGAGTCTGCGACTCGTGCTCTATCTGACTGTCCCCCTCGTTCTCTATTGCATTGAGGAGGGAAGAGCGGCCTGGATGAACGAAAAGGCGTTGTTTCTGTACCGGCTGTGCTTCGGCATCATTGCTGTATTCATTATGCTCACGGTCAAGTTCTCGAAACGATCGCAAGGTTTCAGAATGTCGACCATGGACTTTCTGATCGTCTTCATTGCCGTGACCGTACCCAATTTGACAGGTCAGCTGGCACAGCATTTCAATTTGGGCCTGCTGGCAGTGGAGATTATTGTATTCTTTTTCGGCTATGAAGTGGTGATCAACGAACTTCGGGAAAAGTTCGATACCCTCACGATGGCGACGTTTGCCGCAATGGTGGTTCTCAGTGTTCGAGGATACGTGGGAGTTTGAGAGGGCTTCCGGCAGGAACGGGCTCCTTCCGGGGGAAGACACTCGGTGCAACTAAAACGAAGCCAGGATCCGATAATAGTGGACAATGGCTGGGAAATATTTTCCGGCAGTGGAAAAGGGAGGCGTGGAACATGTGTATAAAGAACAGAGTGCTTCTGGGAATCGTTGCGTTGTTGGCCGTCATGATCACGGTATCCTGCGGTGGGCCGGAACAGAAAAAGGCCCAGTTTTTAAACAAAGGCAAAGCGCTTTATGAAAAAGGGGAATATGCTAAAGCACAGCTGGAGTTCAGAAATGCAATCCAGATCGATGTCAAGTATGCCGATGCCTATTATATGCTGGGAATGACCGCCTTGAGGTCCGGCAACCCACGTGGAGCCTACGGCGGTTTCGCCAAGGCTATCGAACTGAATCCTCGGCATTGGGACGCCCAGCTGCAGGTGGGATGGTTCCTCCTGGGCAGCGGCAATACCCGTGAAGCCATGGACAAGGCCGAACTTATACTGAAGAGCAACCCGGCATACGAGGACGCCTTCATCTTGAAGGGGGCGGTGTTGTTGAAGAAAAAGGATATGGACGGGGCCCGTAAATATTTCGAGTCGGTGCTTGGCCGCGACGTGCATAAGCCTGAGGGTTACCTCCTGCTGACCTCGGTCTACGCTGAGAAGGACGACGCGGTCAACGTCGAGCGGGTCCTGCTGGACGGCATCAGGGAAAATCAGAAGTCCGTCCCCCTTTATCTTGGCCTTGCCGATCTTTATGTAAAGAAGAAACGGATGGACGATGCCATCCGCCAGATGCAGAAGGTAGTCGAGATAGAACCGAATGTGAACCGGCATCGCCTGAACTTGGCCGCGCTCTACTGGCAGTCGAGCAGGGAGCAGCAGGCAAAGGATGTTCTGAATTCATACGTACAGACGGATCCCAAAAAAGAGGACCGCTGGATCCAAGCTGCCCAGTTCTACATAGCGCGAAACAAACTCGGCGACGGTGAGGAGCAGTTGAAAGAAGGGATTCGGCAGAATGGAAAGAGCTTTCCGATCCGTTTCGCCCTGAGCGCCTACTATTTTGATTCCAATCGACCAGACGAGGGGCTTGCCGTCCTGCAGGACTGTCTGAAATTGGAACGGAATGCCGCCAATCCCAATATCCTGCACACTAAAAATTCCCTGGCAGAGTTCTATATTTCCCGTTCGGAGCTGGACAAGGCAAAACAGTATGTCGACGAGGTGATCAAAGAAAGCCCGAAGGACGTTGATGCTAACTATCTCGCGGGAACCATTCACCTCAGGAAGCAGGAGGCTCTGCAGGCCGTGTCATCGTTCAGGACCGTGATAAACGAACGGCAGGAGTTCATTCCCGGGTACGTCGGCTTGGCGGATGCCCACCTGTTGAACAAAGAGTATAAACTGGCCTTTGATACGCTCCAGAATGCATTGAAGATCGCACCGAAGTCCCGCGAGGTGATCCGCGTCATGGCCCGCGTCTACGCCGTGCAGAAGGATTTCAAGAATGCCGAGACAGAGTTTCGCCAGCTTCTGACCGCCAACCCCAAGGACCTTGAGGTGCATGCCGATCTGGGGGACCTGATGCTTTTAGCGGGAGACGCGCGGCGGGCGGAAGGGGAGTATCTGGTCATCAAGCGGCTTGCCCCGAACAATCCGGTGAGCTATGTGAAGCTGAGCGCCCTCTACGGAAGCCAGAAGAAATGGGATAAGGCCATAGACGAACTGGAGCGAGCGGTACGCACCCGTCCGGACCTCTGGGCGACGACGAACGACCTGGCTTATCTCCTGACCGAATACGGTAACGGAAAAAAAGACCTAGACCGCGCCCTTGCACTTGCCGAGAAGGCGAGAACACTGAATCCAGATAATCCGTCGGTGTTTGACACCCTTGGCTGGGTTAACTTCCGGAAGGGTGATGACAAGCAGGCAATCGAGTGGCTGGGGAAGGCTCAGGCCAAAAGCGCCGGGAGCCCCATCATTAACTACCATCTCGGGATGGCGTACAACCAGATCGGCATGCCGGAAAAGGCCAAGCAGTATCTGAAGATAGCCCTTGCATCGAAGGCTGCATTCCCCGGAAGGGGTCAAGCCGAAAAGACGATGGCGGCCATCCATTGATCTAAGAAAATGGAGGAGCAAAGCGATTATGATACGTAAAATATTGGTGCTGTTGATGGTTGGACTGCTGGGTGTATGGTCTCCGGTCTTTTCCGAGGGATCGACCGAACCGGCCCTGTCGGCGGGTGAGGAGAGCATGGAGCAGGGCTATCTCATCGGTCCCAGCGATGTCCTCGAGGTATCCGTATGGAAGGACGAGGCCTTGACGAGATCCTGCGTGGTCAGGCCTGACGGGTTCATATCGTTCCCGCTTATTGGAGATGTGCCCGCAGCGGGCAAGACCGTGCTCGAACTGAAATCGGAGATGGAGCGCAAACTGAACCGGTTTGTTCCGGGAGTCGTCCTCCTCATCGACATAAAGCAGATCAACAGCCTAATCATCTATGTGATTGGCAAGGTGAACAATCCCGGCCGGTTCGTTTTGGGTGTCGATGTGACCGTCCTGCAGGCGCTGGCAGCGGCGGGGGGGCTCAATGTTTTCGCCAAAGGGCGCAAGATCAAAATATTCCGAAGCGGCAAAGATGAGACCACAATTTTTCCCTTCGATTACGATGAAGTCGTGGATGGAAAGCACCTGGAACAGAATATCCATCTTATGCGAGGCGATGTCGTGGTCGTACCGTGAGGAATGCCGGACGTTACATAACGCTCATCGTGCTCCTGTTGGTATGCCCGTCGCTTGCGCGGGGTGATGAAATATGTTTTATACCGTCCATGGCCTTGAAGGAGGAATACAACAGCAACATTATGCTGGTTCCTGAAGCGAACGGTGTAATAAAGGATTATATCACGACCCTATCGCCCGGCTTCGATCTGACCGACAAGACCGATCGGCTCGATTCCTTGCTGTCGCTCCGGCTGGACCGGCTGCAATACTCCAAGTACGATTATCTCAGTGCGACCAACCAGTCGTACAATGGCACCGTACGGTACGCGGCCACGCCGCTGTTTACTCTTTCGGCGGGAGCGGGATATACGAGGATTGCCAATTTGAGCCTTTATACGGGGTCGGCCTATTCACCGTCGGTCGGCACAGTTTCCTCCGGCGGCAACAGTTCTCCCCCGCCGGTACCGGTGACGTCTCCCCCTACGGCCGGCAACTCTAATTCCGGCGGAGTTATTATTGCAAGTCCCGCACTACCTCTTGTGGCTTTACCGGTACAGAGTACAACCGCCTCGATGTCCACAGGCTATCAACTGACGGAAAAAACATCGCTCCTGTCCCAGTATCAATATGTTGGGAGCTCTTATCAACAACCGTATTATCGTGCCACATCCTATGACGTGCAGGCGGGGCTTACGACCGATTTCAGTGAGTACCTTCCCCGGGTGAAAGGCCTTCTGAATACGGAATACAGCCAGTATCTCTTGCCTGATTCAAGAACCATCAACGTAGCGGGTTCTATTGGTTTTTCCTACGCTGTCAGCGAGACCTGGAGCGTTCTCGCTCAAGGCGGTATCCGCCGTACCGAGTCAGAACAATTTTTAAACACATGGGTTCCCAACGGCAACCCCGGTTCGTCCACTCTCGTCAGGGAGAGGCTCAACAATATTGCTTGGGGCCAAGTCGGTAATCTTTCCCTGAACTACCAAGGTGAATACATGGATGCACATCTTATGTATACCAAGGATCTTACCTTGGCCTCGGGTCTCCAGTCCGCGACCGACGAAAACGACCTGCAGATCGCAGCCACGTACAAAATCAGTTATGAACTGTCGGTCTCACTGTCGGCCGAGTATACCACATACCAGTCGCCTGAACAGAATGCGGCCGTTGTCGTCAATCAGCGGGACATTAGCATCTCGCCGGTCATCCGGTACGACTTCTCAAGGGACTTAGCACTCGAGGCAACCTACCAACAGATCAGGATCGATTACCATACAGAGAATACCGAGGCAAACAGACAGTCGTACTTCTTGCGTTTGACAGCCCGGTTCCCGTACTGCAGTTCGAGCCAGTACAAATAATCATAGGAGCGTTAATGATGGAGGAAGCCAAAATAACAAGTACCAAGGATGTGGTCAGGATCATCAAAAGGAGGCGATGGGCGCTTATCATTCCAGCTCTGATTGTTCCGCTACTTTCCGTGTTGGTCATCTTGCTCTGGAAGCCTGTCTATCGCTCCACGTCCACGATTCTGATCGAGGAGCAGGAAATCTCCCGGGAGTACGTGATGGCGGCCGTGACGAGCTACGCGGAACAGCGTCTGCAGATCATTAACCAGCGGATTATGAGCGCCGGCCGGCTGCTTGAGATCATCAACCGATTCAACCTGTATGCAGATAAGCGAAACAAGATGACGTCGGAAGAGATCATCGAGAACATGCGAAAGAAGGACATTAAGTTCGAGACCATAATGGCTGACGTTATTGATCGGAGGACAGGACAGAAAACGGCTGCTACCATCGCATTTACCGTCTCCTACGAGGGACACAATCCTCAAGTGGTCCAGCAGGTCGCGAATGAGCTTGCGTCCCTTTATCTTGAGGAGAACATGAAGGTTGTGGGGCAGCAGACGGAAGGTACGACGAAGTTCCTGGATGAGGAAATGAAATCCGTTCAGGCCGAACTTGTCGAGTTAGAAAGGAAAATCGCGGTTTACAAGGAGCGGCACAGCCAGGCCCTGCCTGATTTGTTACAGTTCAACCTGCAATCCCTGGATTGGGACGAGCGGAACTGGGATCAATTGAACGAGCAGCTCCGGGCGCTCCGGGATAAGGAAAGCTACTACCAGTCAGAACTGGCCACAATGGTGCCAGACGCGACCAACCAGGATAAAGATCGGCTGAAGGAGCTGCGGGTTGCCCTCGTCGACCTGAAGGCGAGGTATTCCGAAGAATACCCCGACGTGATCAAGACCAAGGCGGAGATCGCTGTTTTGGAGAAGAAGCTCCAGGAAAAGGTGAGCGAACCCACCGATCAGAAAAAACCCGACAATCCCGCCTACATCGCGCTTGCCTCGGAGCTGGCCGGCGTCCAGGCGGACATCAAGTCCATTAAGCTGCAGATCGATGACATTGAGCGGAAACGGGAAGATTTCCAGCGCAGGCTGGAAGCATCTCCCAAAGTCGAGGAAGGGTTCAAAGACCTTATGGTCCAGCGGAACAATACCCAGGCTAAATATGACGATCTCATGAAAAAGTACATGGAAGCCAAGGTGGCTTATGGCCTGGAAAAGGAGCAGATGGGTGAACGGTTTACATTGATCGATCCGGCAAGGCTCCCTGAAAAAGCGGTACGGCCGAACCGTCCGATCATTCTTCTGATTGGGCTCATTCTTGGTATCGCATCCGGAGTAGGGACCGCGTCTCTCCAGGAGGTATCCGACCGGTCTGTCCGGAAGACGGAGGATTTGGCCAAAGTTTTTCCGTTTCCCGTTTTGTCGGAGATCCCGGAGATTGTCACGCTCGAGGACGAACAGCGAAATAAGAAACGATTGATAATAGCCTCCGTCTCTACCATCCTCTTCATACTGATCGTTGCCTTGGTTATCCAATTCTTTGTGATGGATTTGGACATCCTCTGGATCCGTATGATGAAATACATCGCTATGTAACGAAACCGCTATGACGGCTAGGAGAGAATCGATGATGCATAAGATGAAGGAAATGATCGCCCTTATCAGGCAGAAGGGTGGAAATGGTCACCTAAAAACAACTCCGCCTCCCCTCTGGGAACATGCCTCTGAGCAGGACAGGGAGCAAGCCGGATGGATATCGCCTGCCTATGTTCAGTCGCAGTCGGTCAAACTGGATCCGCTGCTCCTTGCCAGGAACCGTTGTCTCCTGTATCTGGACAACACCAGGGAAGCGGAGTCCTTCAGAGTATTACGAACACAGGTTCTGCAACGGACTAGAGATTCGGGTGCCAACACAATTATGGTCACAAGCGCGCTCCCGGGCGAGGGAAAAACCATTACCGCCATCAATCTAGCCATCGCGATCGCGCGGGAATTCCAGCATACGGTCATGCTGGTCGACGGCGATCTGAGAAAGCAGAGCGTCCATAAATACCTGGGTTGCGGGGGTGGAAAGGGGCTCATGGATTATCTTGCTGGCCGCTCGCCTTTTTCCGAACTGATCACGTGGGCTGGCATAGAAAAAATGACTGTTATTTCGGGCGGTAGCCTGCTGCAAGAAAGCGCCGAGATCCTCGGCTCTCCCCGCATGCGGGAACTGGTGCCAAGCATGAAGGGGCGCTATTCCGATCGGTATATCATTTTCGACGTACCTCCCATTCTGACCGGAGCCGACGTGCTGACAATGGCACCTCTAGTCGACAAGATACTCGTTGTTGTTCAGGCTGGCAAGACTTCAACGGACGACGTCAAGAAGGCCCTTCAGTACCTTCCGAAGGAGAAAATCCTCGGGTTGGTCCTGAACCGCTGTTATTGACGTCTCATAAACAGTTATCCTCCAGGTTTTAATGAGATACAGGGTAATCGATCAGAACCAGATTCCCGCTCAGAATTTTTGTGGAAATTACAAAAACAGGCGCGCCGAATGTTAAGGTTAGTATGAAACAATTAATTAGCCGAAATTGCGGAAGAACAGAGGGTGGAGCGATGGAAAAACTGACAAAGATCATCGATTTCCTCAAGATACTCATGGACAGAAAGTTCACGGGTTCGATTAAGATTAAGTTCACTCGCGGGACTGTCGAGCGAGTGGAGCAGTTCGAAGAAATATTGAAGAACAAGTGATAAGGGACTTTTGCTGATCGGCATGCCTTAGGAGGGGATCAGAAAGCCCGAAGCAAGAAGGTGCGCGCATCTCGTTGCGAGCTGGCTCTTTTCGAGCGGGTATGAGGAAAAATCTCTTGCGGGTACAGAGTATGAGCGGACAGAACCAAGAAGGCTCTGTGTGCGGTATTGACGCTTATGCCGGGGAGCGATAGTTTTTGGCAATCCCTGCCCAAAAGCGCGCAGAAGACCATGAGCAAAAACCTGTCTGAAAGCGTACAAGCCGTAGGCTGGAAATGTTTTTCGTGATTCAAAGACAGCATGGAATTTCTCCAACGTGCCCCTAGTGCCTAATATCATCAGGATAACATAGTTTTGGATACCCAAATATCGGAAGAGGATATTGACTCTGGCCCGCTCATTCCCCTGGCAAGCGCGAAGCGCCAGGAGGGGCCGAGCGGACAGGGTTGCTTTGTTTGTGTGTCGGTTCTCTTTTTGAGAGATCACAACTGAAATAGTCTTGCACTAAACATGCATTATTAGTGGGCATTTGCGCACCTGCCTGATTTATTTTACTCCTTCAAAAACGTTGTTATTGATCCAGCAATACATTGGGCCTGTTCATCGCTTGTCACCGAGAATTGTGCCGGAGTGCTGTGCATACCTTATGTGATGGGAGCTGAGCTGTGGGGGATGATATGAAGAATGATATGAGAACAGGTGAGTTGTTTCGCATCTTGGTTATATCGGTTTCGCTCCTCATCCAGTCATGCGGTAGCGGAGCGCCGGACAGCAGTGGAATTCCAAACAACTATACGGTAGGCGGCTCCGTATCCAACCTCGTCGACAACGGACTTGTGCTTCAGAATAACGGCTGTGATGACCTTGTAATTTCAACTAGCAGTACTTCTTTTACTTTTCCGACGACCATTGCTGACGGAGATGACTACAATGTCACAGTAAAGACCCAGCCTGAAACGCAGCTTTGTATGGTAACGCAAGCCAGTGGGACAGTTTCCGGCACAAATGTGACGAATGTCGGAGTTCAATGCTCTCTCCGACCGGAATTTATGCTAATTAGAGAATAGTCTTGCAAAGACGGCACGATCTATACATAAATGTTGAGGAGCCATACATATTATTTACAGTCGCGGCAAATGCAGCGCCTTTTAAATTGGGATCCCAACCGATTTACGAAAATTAAACATCTTATTCGTCTCGTAAGAAACCTGCGCATCAACAACCAACTTCAGAACAAAAAAACAACTATTTTGTCGGCATCTCCCTGTTGAACAGATTTTTGTGACGTTACCCGGGGTAAAAGTCAATCCCGAAAACCATCACTCTGGAACGATGGTGCAATCTTTACGTCTGTCGGAGGAAATACGCAAGGCTTTCCTGGTATGAGCGGTCTACTTCTTCCGGAGGGAACCCGAGTTCCCGCACAAGCCACTGGACGGCTTCGGCAAGCTGGGCGGATTCTTTTTCATTCAGATGTGGGGTGACCATCATCACGCTTGGTACCGGCATAGACACCTCCCTGGTTCCTGGTTTTTTAAACAATATTCAGCAGCTCAAACTTATATTCGATCTGCTCGCGTCAAATGCCCCCTTCTCCAACATCCTGCACCATGAGGGAAGGCAAACATCTGTATCGGAGGAACTTCTGCGAGTCTGGAAGAAATAACGGAGAGACAGTGTCTAGAGGGGACAATACGCCTGAAGCATTACATGAATATTGAAATAAGGTTAAAATTCCGTTAAATGAATGCTTCGTTCGATTGACTCAGAGATAAAACGATGACCTGAAGAAGTATTTGACAGCCGAGATTACAGGTGAGGGCAGAAAATTCCAATAGATCTGAAATTTATCATCATTTGGTGGAACAGCGAATGCTCGACTTCACACATTGTCCCTTACGAGATAATCATTGCCAGATGCGATTATTATTAAATCCATATTGTAGTATGCAACTCTAGATCAATTCAGAAATCATTCAGGTAGAATTCATCAAGCCTCTCCACTCCCACCTTCAACCGAGTCGACCGCAATCTTTTCTGCTACGTCAAGGACCTTTTCCGCTGCCTGCTCGATAACTTCATCAGACGTTTTTGCCTTAGAAAGAATAAAAAAACCCTGTTTTTCAAGAAAGCTGATGATCTGCTCGTGTTTGATCTTATTTTCATCGAAATGCATTAATGCGCTGCCAGTAACAGGGTTGGTTTCTACCGACGTTATCCCTTCCAAACACCCTATAGCCTTTTCAAAAGTAGCCGCATTCTGCGGATTATCGTGGATGAATGGCGTTTGAATTCTTAGTCTGCCGGGGACATAATTATAATAATAATCCATAAAATTCTCCTTTCTTAAACACCGATTATACAGAGGGAAGTTGATTATGTCCAGGTTCATTATGCCGTAACGACATACCAACCACTATGAACAATCGTAACAAAAGAAAGATAGTGCAAGCATCGTAAAGACCCCGCCGACAACTACCACGATTAAGCCGCCAGTTTTTCCCCGACCGAACTCTCTTCGGTCAACTTGAGCTATGTCGGAAAATGCGGCGCTTTCTTTTTAAATGATGATCCATGGATCCGTGATTTCTTTCACTTCGGAATCCAGTACTTTGTTATCTTTCATGACGATAGGAATATTATCTCCATGTCGAGCGGTACCGGCAATCACTCCGGAATTAAGCGTCACCGTCGTAACGTCGTTCATCCGGGCGCAAGAGTAACACGCAAAGCCGGGATCAGAATAATTTGAATCGTTTAGTAGAATTAACCCATCTTGTTCCGCAAAACTTTTTGGTTCTTGCGAGACTTGCTCTACGGAGTTTATCTAATGTAAATATTACTGAAGAAATACAGCCGACGTTAGCCATTATCTTTACGTATAATCTATGCCTTTTCCCACGCGTTATCAAGAATATATTTCGGATGGACTAAACGTCACTAGTAAATCTATTAAACTGCAGCTCTTATCCTGATTCTATGGTTAACGATATCACAGTGGTGTTGCGGCAGATCGATGGCAACCGATGCCCGTTCTTGTGATCAAGGTATGAACTGTGTCCATAAATCGGATGACAAAGGGCCAATGATCTTTGGGCCCGGCTCTAAGTAGGGATACTTTGACGAGGGAATATCCTTGATTGAGAGAAAGATCTAAAATTGCGACGAATGAGGAACCCTTTACTCTAATTGTTGTTGACGGCGCTTTTATCCGTAGCCAGAGAGCTGATTACATCAGCTTTGAAAACAATACCGTCTATATAATAATAAGAAAACGGTGTCGGACTTCACTGTTCGCCATGAAACCATTCACTGGAGTGCCAATGTGGGAAATGAGGCTCACGGATCCGAATTATTTATCGCCTGAGCTTCTTACTGAATCATCCCTTCCTCAGGTGTTGCCGGAATATCTTTTATCGTGTAGAAATCGGACGTGTAAATGGGTGGATAATGCAGAGGGAAGGGGAAGCCATCGGCTTTGCAGATACAGCGATTCGCCATGCAATATTGAGAGTCTTGGACAGGCGGCACAGCAAATCACGTGCTCGTGAAATTGAAAAACAGGATAGAGATTGCCATGAAGAGGTAAAATGAAATAGTCAGGAAGAGCTCAAGGCAAGCTGTCTGACTTTAAGAATCCCGGTGAAATCCGCGAGCAACCTTTTCCTTAACAGGCGCCGGGGGAAATCAAGAATTCGCTTTCCAGTCCGAGCCAAGAAACGTTCCATGCCAAGGCGCGTGGCCAGAAACCCGTCCGCTGTCGTCGAGAAAGGGGGCAGACACCCAAGTCCCGTATCTTCATCCTTCGCTGATGCCGAATGCATTTTGTATATTCCCAGCAGTTTGTTCTGTTCATTCCTCTATTTGTCTTCATTCTCGATGGTCACTCGCTGTCAAAGCCGACAACTATTCGCGATCAGAACATATCTGTCATCTGCTCTTTATCACCCGCCCGGGAGACCGCTTCATAGTTGTCAGCGGGAGTGTGATCTCGACGATTGTTCCTTCTCCAGTCCTGCTGGACGCAGTGATGTTGCCGCCCAGCGCGTTGACCAGATTTTTGACAATCCGGAGGCCCAGGCCGGGAGTATCTTGTTCCTGCACTTCAGAATCGTGCGTGTGATCGGAGACGTCGAATAGTTCCTTGACCTGTTCCTGAGTCATTCCTCTGCCGTTGTCCGCGACGGTCATCCGGAGGAGGTCGTCTTCCTTGCAGAGAATTATGGCCACGCGGCCCCGGTCGGTGAATTTAACCGCATTGCTCATAAGCTCTGTCATAATCCGGCTTATCATGGCGGGGTCGGATTCAATGACAAGTGGAGTTGCGGCGGAGACGTCCATAATGGTTAACGGTTTGTTGCCGGCCAGTCTACGCCCCGTCTGTGAAACTTCATCCAGAAGCGTTACGATGTCGAATTGTTCATATGCTGGTTCGGGAGGCTCCATCTCGATCCTCGCAAGATCAACGATATTGGAAATGACCGCGGAAAGGTTTGTGGCATCTCCTATGAGAAGCGAAAGCCTTTCCTGAACGCTTTTGAGCTCTCCTTTCTGGTATGCCACTCGTACGAGCTCTGCCATGCCGAGAAGTTCGTAGAGCGCAGAGCCTGCGTCGCGTGTCGCCCGTGAGACCTCGGGCGAGTGTGCACGAAGGTGGCCCGCGTTACCCCTGTGGCCGGGAGCACAAGATGCGTTTTGCGTCGGAGAGTGCAAAGCTTCGAGGACCGCCGGCATGCATTGCAAAACGGTTTTTCTAGAGTAAGTTGAGGGACTCTGTGTCGGCTTCATGGTTTCTCCTTTATGGCGATTAGTGCCGGAAGTCAATCAGCATTGCTTTCGCCGGGGAAATATCCGCTACCTCTCATGGTTAAAGTATCATTGTCAGGACTAAACCTTTCCATTTTCATCATCTGTTCAGCAGTTGTCCGTCGGTTAAGCACAAGCAACAGTATTGAGGCGAGGAATAGCAAAAAGTAAAATGTAAGAAAGCGCCAGCCGGCGGTCACGATTACGATAGCATCTGCCGGCAATAAAGAACGATAGGTAAGGTAGAAGATGGCCTCGGCGCCGCCCGTCCCTCCGGGTGAAGGAATGAATGCCACGAGTGCAAAGACAACAACCTGAAGTGCCATGAACAGCAGCGGTTGGGACGGAATGCCGAGGCCCATCAGCAGCAAAGAGATAATTGAGTACCTGCATAACCACTGAACAGTCGTTAACGTCATGGTCAGTGCAAAAAATTTTTTTCCGGTACGGATGATGGCGTGGTAGGTACCGATAAAATTGCGATACGAGGAAATGAGCCGAACTGTTATGCTCCGCACGGCGGGAAACAGCCTGTTTATCCCTTCCGATTGAAACAGGAGCAGGAAAAAGGCTGACAGGACGGCGACCGCTATTCCCGCCGCGGGCAGCCAGAAATGAGCGTGCCTCAGTGCGCTCAATCCGTTTTTCACGACCGGAAGGTTCCATGCTGACGAAAGAGTGAGCGTGACCGGCACCATGACGAGAAAAAAAAGGGCGTCCTCAAAATTTTCCAGTAGTGTAAGCGAAAAGGCGGTGCCGGCGGAAAATTCCCGCTTCATCAGCAGTCCGATTTTTACCGGGCATCCGCCGATGAACGGCGGAGAGACCGCCGCTCCGAGTTCGGCGCCGAGCACTATTTTGAATATGTCGCGATAGCGTATTTTCCCACCGAGAAATTTACCCCAGAGGAACAGTCGGAGCGAACCGGTGAACCAGGGCACGATGCTCAGGAGCAGGGCGACGGCCAGATATCCTGGCTTAACGCGTAAGGCAGCATGGAACGTCTCCCGGTCGACGGCCATAAGACAAAATAAGACGTTCCCAATGACCCCGAGTGGTATGAGAAAGAACAGTTTGCCGAACAACCTTTCTGCCCCTGTTGTCGGGCGGGGGTGTTTTTCGCTTGTGAGGTTAGGCGCAGGTCGCATAGCGGTCGCGCTTTAACGCTTCATGATACGTCAGGAAGAGTTCGGCGCCTTCCTTGCCCATATACCGGTCCAGCATCCTGTGCTCCGTCTTGGTGAGGTCGACTATGATCAGACCATCGAGCACGTTTCCGAAAGCCGGATCAACATTGAACCCGGCGATCCTGCCGCCGAGCTTGAGGTATTGTTTCAGGAGTATCGGGATTCCCTTATTGTCCGATTCGATGGAGGATATCAATTCCGATATGTCCTCGATGTCGTCTTTGATGATCCTGACAGCGGCATCGACATCCCATCCTCTGAGCGATTTTGACTTAAGCGGCTTTCTGGCCTTTACCAATCCAGCCATATCATCCCGATACCGTGACATTTTTAAAAATTTGACGATCAGCTCTTTCGACAATGCCTGGTAGCCGTCGGTAATGCTGACAGGACCGAACAGTGTCTTGTAGTGGGGATTGTCTACAATGAACCGGCCAATGCCTTTCCAGAGGAGCAGCAGCGGCGCATAGGACTTCTGGTATTCGAGACGGATGAAGGAGCGGCCCATTTCGAGTGAGGGACCGAGACGTTCGATAAATTCAGGCTTATACCGGAAGAGGGTACTGGTGTAGAGACCCTTGAGACCGTATTTTTTAACGAGTTCGTCGGTTCTCCCGAGACGGTAGGCACCGACCACTTCCTGCTTCGCCCGGTTCCAGATGAACAGGTGGATATAGGTGCGGTCGAAGCGGTCAATATCCACCAGTTTCCCCGTCCCTTCGCCGACCGCGCGGAAGGTAATTTCGCGCAATCGTCCGATTTCCAGCACGATATTCGGGATCTGATCGGCCATGGCCTGTATTACGAACTGATCTCCGCTCTCAACCAGGGTTTGGCTCGGAGCAAGCCTGCGGAGTTCTTCGAGCATCATGTCAGGATTGCGGGGTGGCATAATGGCATTACCCGGGTCTTCTTTTTTTATCTGCAGGGAGGATGTAAAGCCACGGTATGCCTTACGGATTTGGCGAAGTTCCAGAAGATAGGTGCGTAACCTGAGATACTCCGACATGTCAGGGTCCTGCTCAAACGTCTTCAATCTATCAAAGGGAATGAGGTCCCCGATGCGGAGCTGGATATTTTTGCGTCCTTTGTTGAGCAATTCGGCCGGCAGCATAGCCGTTCTGAGGAGAGGATGAACCATTCCCGCCATGTGGAAGACCGCGCTGTTCGTGCCATGGAAAAATATGGGAAGCACTGGCGCCCCGGTTTTCCGGATGACCCCGGCAACAGTGGGGCTCCACGTCGGGTCGGTTATTGTGCCTTTCTGGATATCGAAATGAGACACCGTGCCGGCGGGGAAGACAACGAGCATTCCGCCGTTCCTGACCCACTGGATGCTTTCCCGGAGCGGCTTGATATTTTCCTTCATCGCATGCTCCTGCTTGAAGGGATTCACCGGGATGAGCAGATCGCGCATTTCCGGAATTGCGGTAAGAAGGTGGTTTGCCATGAACTTTACATCGCAGCGAATCGATCGAAAGAGCGATGCTAAAATAATACCTTCAATGCCTCCGAAAGGGTGGTTTGCAACGACAATTACGGGACCAGACGGTATCATAATTTTTGAAAGGTCCTTGTCGCTGAGATCATAGTTTACCTTCAGCTGTTCTAGGACCTTATCCGTGAATGGGCGGTTATCCGCCATCCGGGCGACGTCAGCGTATGCCTGGTTCAGCCGAGGAAAAGCGAGAACATGTTCAAGGGGACCCTTTACCATGGTGAAGAGCTTGTTCTGGAGAGGGTCGTTGAACTTAATGTCAAGGTTGAAAATACGGTCGTTGGTCATGAGATCTCCTTACTTATTATGAATAGAGTCCAAAGTTCGGCGCTAAAGTTCAGAGTAAAATCAGGGGCAGGGGTTCACTCTCAAAACTTTGAACGCTGAACTCTGCACTTTTTTGCGATCTACGCTACCTTTTCCCGTATTCTGTCCGTGATGCGGTAACCCCATGACCAGAATCCGGTCTCGGGGCAGGGCAACAAACAGGAGTCTTTCCCGATACGGTACCGGTTTCCGCGCCAAATCACGGTTGAACTTATGAAGGGTACGAACCAAATTACGCCGATGATGAGGTCCTTGATCGGCGCTAGGAAATAGACGAACGGGGATTGTTTCTCTAACGTACTGTTACCCTCCCGCGACTCTAGGGTCCTGCCGATTATCGAATCACCGAGGATTTTGATAAGTCCTACAAGGGCTGTGAACGATAATGTGGTCCGTGAAAAACCTGACGCCAGGTTCGGGATCGCAGAGATAAAAACAGGGTTTGCAAGGAGCTCCGAGAAGTACTTATATCCGCCAATTTTCCATCTGAGTTTGCCCCATCGCGTGTGACGGTTCAGAAACCGCTTGATGCTCCAGAACTCATTAACATTGCTGACCAGGTGGTGGGAGAGGACCACTTTTTTCCCCGCCCGGGACATTTCCCTTCCGATTATAAAATCCTCAGCCAAAATATCCTTGAAATTTTCGAGCCCGCCCAGCATGTTCAAGTCGTCCTTTTTCATGAGCATGGATTTACCGATGACGCAGGGCATATTGAGGAAACGGTCGAGAAAACTGACGCTGCCGATAATAAAAGAGTTCAGATGAAGATTTTCAAACCGGGCGCCAATAGTGCGGCCGCCGATGCCTTTGATCAGGTTGCTCACCAGCCCGACAGCCGGGTCCTCTGTATGACGCATGATTTCACGCAGATAGTTTTTTTCAACCATCACATTGCTGTCACTGATCAGGATGTAAGGATGACGGGACCTCCGGTATGCAGGAACGAGATTGTTGATCTTGGGATTGAGCCCTGTTGCGCACCGCTCCACGATGATCGTGATATTTCTTTCCGGGTGTTTTTCCTGAATCTTTTTCGCTATTTTGTATGCGGGATCATTGTGGTCCTGGAGGGACAGCAGCAGCTCGTATTCGGGATAGTCCTGGGTGCAAAAGCTGGAAAGATTGTCGAAGAGATTATCGTCGAGCCCACGCAGGGGTTTGAGGATTGAGACGGGAGCTAATGCGTCGCTCGCGCAGTCCGATGCGATGGCAGCCCGGCCGTTCTTCCTGATGAGGTAACAGGCCGCTCCCGTCTGGAGTAGGTAAAGAACGATGCCTACGGCACAGATCGTTGCACAGAGGATAAAGGTAATCATAATCCGCCTCCCGAAAGGTGATACATATAAGGCTAATCAATCGTCATCATTCAGTTCCTGAATAGCGTGATTGCCACTCCTTTGTTGTGTCGGATACAGTTTTTCACCGCATCGACGTTTTTATCGCAGTTCAGCAACGTTTTCCAGGAGTAGAGGTGCCGTGCCTTGTGAAAGTCACTGTTCGCGATGTAGGGGTATTTTTTCAGGCTGATCACATTGAACACATCGTCCCGGTTGGCAATCTCCCAAGCATCGATGTATTTCGAGTATTTATCTCGGTTGTTCCACAAAAAGAGCGTGTCGGGGTTTAAGATGTCTGGAGTATGGTGGGGATGACAGGCGATAGTCAGTGCATCCTGGCGCTTTGCGTCAAGAAAAATCTCTTCATAATCCATACACGCGGGGACGAATTCCTTGATGTCGAGAAGCAGGAAATGAGCGGATTCATCCTTGGAGAGGTGGTTCTTGGTGATTTCAACTCCGGGAATCACGAGCATTTCATATTTGTCCCACGCCCGTTTCGCTTCGGTCCGTATGGTGGAAAGGTACTCGTCAAAATTGTCTCCCCGGACCGACAAGTTGAAGTGTCGCGCGAATTTCCCCAATGTGTTGTCACCATTTACCACATGGTCCGTGATGGCAATTACGTCGAATCCCGCCTGGCCGAAAAGATCTATGGTCTTGCTCATCTCCACTGAGCCGTCCGAAAAGGTCGTGTGAATATGAAAGTCACACAGCATCATTGTCGAAATTATATGGGACGTCTATTACGGAGGTATTACGAAAATATTAAGTTCTTGTTACAGAAAGAAATATTCTGAGGAGTGGGGTAATTCAATGCCGGTCATTTCATGGTAAGTGTTTTTCTTTTTTGATCGGCATCATCGTGACGAGGTCGGCCGGCCGCCGGCATTCGAGCACGAGCGACTTGACGAGTTCCTCGATATGCTCTTGGCTGACGAATTGATCGGGGACCATGGAAAGGACAGCTTTTTTTTCACAGTGCTCATACGTTTCCCCGCCTTCGATCATGTCATAATCGACAACGGTCACCTGAACAGGTGATGTTGAAAATATTTCGGCCACAACACCGCTTTCAATTCTGATAATAATGGAATTATTCATACATCTCCCTTTTTTCATAGTTGATCGGTTCGAAGAACTGGAAATCTCGATGCCGATGAGGGTAGCAAAGCATTGTTAATGTGCGATTACGTTCAGGTGAAGCTTTTCTTACATATGAGACCGGCTTTGGATAAGGTAGGAGTAGTAGGAGGCCGCGCTGGTCGGCGTACGCTTGAGCGTCTTGAAGTCAACCCGGTACAGCCCGAACCGCGCATCGAGACCCTGAAGCCACTCGTAGTTGTCGATGAGGGTCCAGTAGTAATATCCCCGGATGTCGAGACCCTCCTTGAGACACCGTTCGATCACGTCAATGTGCCGCTTCATGTATTTCACTTTTTCCTCTGTATCATGCGTTGCGATGCCGTTCTCGGTGATTACGATCGGCAGGTTGAGCCGCGACGCGTATCGAAGGACCTTGGCGAGGCCGCGGGGGTGGATTTCCCATCCGAGATTCGTGAGCCCGTGTCCGTCGATGTCGAGGTGCCGGAGCTCGACTCCCATTTTTTTGAAGGGATTGAAGCGGAGGTGGATTCGGGTATAGTAATTCACGCCGAAAAAATCGAGCTTGTCCTTAATCGGAACCTCAATCTCCACCTGGCGAGAAAAAGGGAATTTGATGATGAAGATTCCTGTACGGAACGCGTTGATGATAGAGTGATTGTAAAAGTAGTTTGCCGTCTTCTTCAGAAGCCGGTCAAGAGGGTTCCATGTTTTCCAGGGAGCAAAAACAGACATGTTGTGCGCAACGCTCACTCGGGCATCAGGAATGTATCGGTGAATGATGTCATAGGCCTTGCCGTGGGACGCAAAGATGTTTTTCAATGCAACGAGGGCGCGGGGCACATCCCGCAGTCCCGGAGGCATACATCCGTCCATATAACCGCCGATGATTATGACATAGGGTTCGTTGAATGTTATCCAGGTGCGCACATTCCTGAGAGTCGAAACCATCATTTCGGTGTACCGTAGAAATTTCTCAATGGATGCGGTCCGGTGCCAAGGTGTCCGCTCCAGAAACCAGCGCGGGTGAGTAAAGTGGTGGAGCGTAACCATCGGTTCGATGTGGTAGCTGTGAAGGATATCAATGATCTCCTGGTAGTGAGCGATCGCTTCCTCGTCCCATGTGTCGGGCCGGGGCTGAATCCTGCTCCACTCCAGGGAAAACCGGTACGAGTTGACGCCAAGCTCCTTCAGCAGCTTGAGGTCCTCCCGGAACATGGCATAGTGGCTCGTGATCTGCGGCATGTCTCTGAGTACGGGATCCCAAACAGTCCAATCCGCATTCGGAGAACCTTCGAGTTGAAACGCCGAGGTTGCCACGCCCCACTGAAAATCCTTGGGAAAAACCTTTTCCTTCGAATGTTCCCTCATGTAAGCGCCGGTATCCTCCGCCTTAACGCCAATGAAGTATCATTAAAATAAGTCCCGCCATGGAGACCACGATAAGGACAGCATCCTCGATTTTTTTTAAACAAGCCTTGTTTAGACAGTTATCCATGATTCACCTCTTCAGCTTCGAAGGATTTCTCCGGTGAAAATACCACGGCCAGTGTCCTGATGCAGCCGATCACGAGGATCAGGATTGCGAGAGCTAGGATCATCCCTTGTTGCAGGGTGTGTTCGTAGAGCCCAATCATGATTTCGCGGAGTACGAAAACCAGTGCGGCATCTGTAATAAAGGTTATTTTAAGACGGTGTACGGTAAAATATTCGATGATGCTTCGAAGCAACTCGATGACGACGAACAGGGAAAGAATGTTGGTCACCATCATGTCGAAGGCCGCCGCGATGGTGCGGCTCCCGAATACGGCTCGAAGGTCAAGAATGACCCGCGCGATCCCCATTAAAAGAGCGATGATCACGAGCGGGATCATAAATTTAATCATGGTGTCGACGATTTTCGTGAAGTATTTCATGGCCCCTTGCCCGACGCGTCATGGTTGGCCGCCCTGGAACTCCGTGCGCTAAACCGCTCATGTTAGGACATACTGTCATGATTTCATTACACAACCGTTACCAATTTGTTACAATTGCATGAAATTGAGGCATGTTTGAGACTTAATGGCTTATGACTATCGCAAACATCACGGGAGTGGATTTCTTTGTTATTGTAACATTTCTGTAACACGGCTGTTTTACAATTACTACGGTTGCGCCATGCTGGGGACTCCTGACGCCCGGCGCATGATCTGAGCAATGCCTTTGATTTCACTTCGACGACTTCATCCGGGCATTGAAGAGATAGAGTCAAAATCTTACCAATACTTAAGACACGGAGTGGACCGGGAAGCGCTTAATACACGAATATTTATACGCTTCCTGCGTTTTTGCTCTATCACTATTCACCACGTTTTGAATTATATTGTACCCACTAATTTACTCGTGGTAAAATAGCAATATTGGACGCATTCCCCTAATCCGAAGGATTTTGGGAGGATGGCGAATGCGCGTATTTCAGCCGGCGCATATCAATACTATTTGCATGGAAGTTCTAAGAGGAGTTATGGGTTACTTAAAATGGAACAATCGGTATTCAGTCCATGTGGATGAAATAGACAAACAGCACCAGAAGCTTATCAACCTGATCAATGAAATGTATGACGCCATGCAAGCCGGCAAGGGCGGGGAAATTATAGATACTGTCGTCGATCGGTTCGTTGATTACACGGTTTATCATTTCAACACCGAAGAACGGTTGTTGCAGCAGCATGGTTATCCAAAGTATGATGCTCACAAGGAGATGCACGACAATATTGCCAAAAAGGCCCGTGACCTTAAGGAAACATTGGAAAAAGGGAACAAACCATCGAACATCGATGTCATGCTTCTGCTGACAAACTGGCTAAACGCTCACATCCTTGAGGAAGATAAGAAATACGCGCCTCACATTGCTTCCAAAGCAAATCCCTGATTCATTGCATATCCTATGGTTTTTGACCGGGATCTTAAGGAAAAAATAAATTGGATCAATTTATTTTATGTTTTGGTTGCCTCATAAGTATGCAATACTCATTTCAGGGCGCACAAAGTTATTAAAAAATCCTTTTGCACAGGGTTCATACCAGGTTATAAACAGCTCCGGTGAACATGAATGTTGGAATTGGGACATTTTTCATTTCCTTTGTTTTCTTCTTTAGACCGGCGTTCTATGCGGCAATGGATCTGGTCTCGCATAATTCGTGACTACGCAGGAGTTCATCATTGGTTCCAATGAGCTGAGAAGGATCTTTGATTTGCCAATGAAGCCGCTGGAGCGCACCCGGAACAACAGGGCATTTCTCGTCGCTTGCATCATCGCATGCTATATAATATATATATATATATGGTCAGTGCATTCCACAAGCGGTGCTCGACCGTGAACCGGATAAGTGGCAAAGGTTGCGGGACGGGTCTGTTCAAGAGATAGTGCGCTGCTGAAGGAGAAAATAATAACGGCACATTATGAGGAAACGATCAGGAGGAATTGACATGCCGGGAGCCGACACCCGCAATTACGCCGGGATCGATCATACAAAAATCGATATGATGGTCAGGGAACTGAGCGAGGTCGGAGCAATAATAACAGGGAACAATCCCTGGCATATCAACACGCGACAACATGGAGTCATACTGACAGCGGAATGGAATGAGACTGCTTCAACGTTGGTTGTATCCATTACTCACTGCGGCTGGTTTGTTCCCCGCCGGAGGGTATGGAGTATCCTCGATGAACTTATCAGTAATGTTCAGAGGCTCGAAACAATATAACCGCAATCGCGGTAAAAGTCTTCAGGTGTTCTCTCTTCATTCCCCCTCGACATAGTATCCCACGCCACGCCGCGTTTTCACAAACAGGGGCCGGGCCGGGTCGTCTTCAATATGTGTCCTCAGCCTTCTGATATGGACGTCGACCGTCCTGGGTTCAACGAACGTGTCATCCTGCCACAACGCATCGAGCAACTGGTCGCGGCTGAACACCTTCCCTCTGCGTTCAACGAGATAGAGAAGGAGCCTGAACTCGGTTGAACTCAGGTTCAGCGGAACATTGTTTTTGCTTACGATGTAGCGTTCCTTGTCGATGCGTAGATTGTGGACGGTGAGGACACTTTCCTGCGTTTTCCTGCCGGCTCCTCTCCGGAGTACGGCATTTACGCGGGCAGTGAGTTCCTTGGGGCTGAACGGCTTCGTCATGTAGTCGTCGGCACCTGTTTCGAGGCCCTGTACCCTGTCGGTTACATCGCTTTTGGCCGTCAGCATGATGATCGGCATAGATGCCGTTTTCGGATTGCTTCGAATTATGCGGCAGAGCTCGGTTCCCTGAAGGCCCGGAAGCATAAGGTCGAGAATGACAAGGCTGTATCCGCCTTTCTTGATCTTATCTAGGGCCTCCTCGCCATCGGACGCAGAGGAAACTTTGAACCCTTCCCGTGTGAGATTATAGGTGACAAGCTCCACAAGATCGGGTTCATCATCAACAACGAGTATACGTATTGTCTGCGCAGCGGCTACGCTCATAGGGTATCCAGAACACAGGATTCAAATAATTGAGAATTCGTTATTATTTTGTGGTATCTTCTTTAAGAACCTTCAGGTATGTCCTGCACCTCGGATACCGGGAACATCGGAAGCGAAGTATTGTTTGCTCATCGCGGTAGAGGTGCATCGGATTCCCGCACGCTGCGCACAACGGCCTGCCCTTTACCCTCATGCGCTGTGAAACAGTAAATTGCATGCCGCACATCAAGCAGAGATAACGTTGATTGCCTGTCCGCGCTTTCCCATCGCGGTAAACTGTTATTGATTGACAGGCCGGACATTGGATATTTTCGATTGTGTCTTTAGACATTCTGACTACTTATACTGAGAAGTTTGTTGTATAGAACAGTTCGGTGCACGTGTGAGAAACGTGTGGATGTCAATAATGATCCCGAAATGAAGTTTTGCTGATTTCTAGGCGTCTGGCCATCATCCGTGCCGCAGTCGTGCCTTAACGCTCCGGCTGACAAGGACCGGCAGAAAGGCCCTTATCCTGGCCTCCTTTTTCAAAACATCCAAATCAGCCATATAATATTGTCGAATTTCATCGGCGGGCAGCTGAAGTTCCTGAGCGAGTTTCTGAATAGCGCGGGAATGCTGATCAACTTCCTTTTCATCACCGCGTAACAAGCCAGACGGTATTGTGGGCTTTTGATCCATGGCGATCTCCTTCTTTCTCCGCGTCAGAGGTGGAAAGCGATAACCCCCCCCGGTGTTGCCGAGCATTTTCTACCCCCGAAGAATTTTTGCGAGGAACAGCGGGCAGCGATCGTAATCTTCCGTACAGCAATAAAGCGCCTTCCGGCGCGTATCGATAGCCACAGTCATAATCGACGCTGAACAGAATATGCTTTCCGCCTTCCAATAGGGGCACATGAATGCGTGAACGTTTGCCTCTTTTGTACTGTTACAGACTATTGACCGAGATATATACAAGTTCACCTTGCTCTTTCTTCGCAACTATAACGTGGAAATGTTACAGTAATATTACAAATAGCAAAAAAATCTGTGACATGAGGAAACAGTCTGTTTACAGCATGCAAGTGGTGCTGGAATACTGCGTAACAATCATGATACAGCGATACTTGCACGCAAAGATGGCACTCTACCGACAGTGCTATTATGACATCCGTGTATTGTATCATGGGATTCTTTATTATCCGAATAGCTGCGGCTCCTGGTGTGGGAAATAATTACTTGCGCTCGATGACACTGTCAGTGGATAAAAAGGGTATACTTAATTTATTGTTATATTATTGATAGTAGGCAAGTAATGAAAGTGAAAATAGACAGTGCTTCGGGAAAAGGCTACAATTTGTTCATACGAAAGGAGATCATGATATGGCACTTTTGGACGATGGTTTGAAAGGTAATCTGGTCACAGGTCTTGCTATTGGCGTAGGAGCGGCAATATTAGCACCTGTCGTAATACCTTTGTTTGCCAATATTGCGAAACCGTTGGCGAAAGCGGCGATCAAAGGAGGGATACAGCTTTATGAGCGCGGTAAGGAAACTTTTGCCGAGGTCGCTGAAATAACCGAGGATATTGTGGCGGAAGCAAAGGCGGAGCTGTCGGAAGCTGCTGCGGCAGCGGCGGCGCCAGCAGCGGCGGCAGTAGCGGCGCCACCGGACGAGACACACGCGTCATGATACGGGATGCAGTGGTATCGCATAACTCGCGGGGAAGGTTCCGGGTAAAAATCGCCTCGTTGAAAGGTGATAGAGAGGCGATTAATGTCTGCAAGGAACAATTTATGCGTTGCCCGGGTATCAACACGGTGGAGGTGAACGCGCTGACGGGAAGCATGCTCTTTCTGCACGAGACGAGCATGGCCGCCATTACTGAGTACGCGCGAACGAAAGATATCTTTATCTTGCGAGAGCAAGGGTCTAACCCGGGGAATTTTCACCAGAATATAACTGAAACGTTCAAAGGAATCGATAACAAAATCAAGAGCTTGACCGACGGAGAGATGAACATGGGTGGAGTGGCATTCGTCGTTCTACTGGGAGCGGGGGCCATCCAGGTTCTCAGTGGAAACGCTGGCGCGCTTCCTTGGTACGGTGCATTCTGGTACGCATTCAATATTTTTTTAAAGTCGAAGGAGCCGGAAAAGTAGCAGGGGTAGGCTGGCTGGACTTATTGAGAACCTGAACACTGGTGGGGTTTTTCATCCAATCCCGACGAAACACACTTATCAAACTTATCTCATTTCCCAGGAAAGCCTTCAGAGATATTTAGGATGCCATGATCGAAGTCCCTCCATCTTCTTCGGATCGAGCCAGGAGAAAAGCCATGAATGATAGGAGGCAAAAACCACAAAGGAAGGCGGCTGTGAAGCGTCGGCCGCGCAGTCAATCATCAAAAGGCGACCAAACAACAGGAGGTGTAGCAATGTCAAGTGCAGAGACCATAGAGAATCCAGCATCAAAAGAGGAAATCGGTAAAGCAGGGACTACGGTTAAGGAAGGTGTCGTAAGTAGTCTCAAGGGCATTAATGAGATTGAGGCGGAAATCGTTAGCCTGGTGCGGAACACTGTATCCAACACGCTTCGTGCAACAGGCAGTGTTGCCGGTGAGGCGGTTGTTATCACAAAGGATGTGGTCAAGGGGGCCATTCAGGCAACGGAGGAGGTTGGCACCGGCCTGATCCTGAGCACCAAGAGTGTCGCGAAAGGCGTTGTCATGGGCGTGAGCGACGTGGGCGGTGATGTGATCGCGGTTGCGGGCTCCACCGTTAAGGGCGCCGTTAAAGGGGCGGCTGAAGTCGGCGCGGATGTGGCGATGGTGGCTCGACGGGCCGTGGACGGCGTGATTGAAGCCACGAAGGAAGTCGGTGGGAATGCAGAAGAAGTGGCGAAGGTAGCCGTAACGGGAGCGATTGAGGCTGCATCGACGATCGGCAACACGGCGGTCAAGGCAGTCAAGGACATGTTGGTCGGCGTTGTCGAAGGGGTAAAGGAAGTTGCGAGCACTGCCCTTCCAAAATCCAGGCCTGCCGCGTAGAAATCGGGGCGCACACCAGATCGGTTTTCGTGTCCGAAAGGGGGGCGACGCGTGATCCAGACCGTTCATGCCGCGGTTAAAGGGCGTGTCCGTTATAAAGTTGATGGGCTCTATCGTTCGGAATCATTGAAACAGCATATTGAGCAAGGTCTCGTTCAGCACGAAGGGATCCTAAACGTTTCCGTCAACACGCTGACGGGCTCGGTTCTCATATTGTACGATATACGGAACGGCAATGGCAATGATGCAGTTGCCGTGGCCGGACTCCTCAAAGAGATCGTCGAAAGTCACCCAGCGGGCTCCTCAGCCGGCGGGGTGGAGAGAGAGAAGAGGAGACCTCGCGCCGTCGCTGCTTCGCCCATCACGCGGAGCGATGATCCCGGGTTTGCCCGCGGTAGTACGCCTCCGGTGCATCCGCAAGCAGGAGGAAAAAATCCGAGCCTGCGAAAAGTTAGGTCGCAAGTCGTCCATGCTGAGGAACAGCCTGAAGATCTCTGGCACTGCATGACGAGGCAGGAAGTTCTGCATCAGTGGGATGCCTCCGGCTCAACAGGCCTGTCTTTGGAATCCGCTTTGAGACGTGCAGCTCAATACGGTCCAAACCTCTTGCCGGAATCGGTTCCCCGATCCGGGTGGAGCATCTTCTTCGACCAGTTCAAATCCCTTCCCGTTGGCCTTCTCGGAATAGCCGCAGGCATATCAGTCTTCACGGGTGGCATTGCCGATGCTGTCGTGATCCTCGGCGTCGTGATGATTAATGCTGCCATCGGATATACGACCGAAAGGCAGACGGAAAAAACCATTCACGGTCTTAAGAGCCTCGTCCAGCCGGTGTCAACGGTCATTCGCGGCAATGCGCTGCAGGATATCGACGCCAAAGACATCGTGCCGGGCGACCTGCTCGTTCTCAGGCCCGGCAGCTATGTTGCCGCCGACGCCCGGCTTCTGGATTTGAATTATCTCAGCGTTGATGAATCAGCGCTGACTGGCGAGAGCATGCCGGTCAATAAGACAAAAGGGAAGCTGCAGTCGCCCGATATCCCGCTTGGCGACCGGACGAACATGGTGTATATGGGCACCCTTGTCACCGGAGGTCAGGGCCTTGCCGTTGTTGTGGCGACAGGCCGCTATACGGAGATGGGGAAGATCCAGACTCTTGTGGGAACAGCGCGTCCTCCCGACACCCCCATGGAACGGCAGATGGACAGAATGGGCATTCAACTGGTCATCATCAGCAGTGCGGTATGCGGCATCGTGTTCATCATAGGGCTGCTGCGCGGCTATGGTTTTCTCCAGATGCTTAAAACCTCCATTGCACTGGCTGTTGCCGCGGTGCCCGAGGGTCTGCCGACCATAGCCACAACAACGCTGGCACTCGGCATCAGGCGCATGCGGGAATTAAATGTTCTTATTCGTCACCTTGACGCCGTGGAGGCTCTCGGTGCCGTTCAGACCATCTGTCTTGATAAAACCGGGACCATTACCATGAATCGCATGTCGGTCGTCGAGGTTCATGCCGGCCTGCGCCGTTTTACGGTATTCGACGGCAGGATTTCCGCCGATGGTACCACCATTAATCCCTATTCCAACGACGAAATCCTCCGCCTTGTCCATCTGTCGGTCCTCTGCAATGAATCAACGGTATCGAGACAGGAAGGCGAATATTCGGTTCAGGGCTCCTCGACGGAAAATGCCCTGGTTCATATGGCGCTCGCGGTCGGCGTCGACGTTAATGCGCTCCGGTCTCAGTATTCGCTGGTCAAAATCAACCACCGTTCCGAAGACCGTCATTACATGAGCACCATTCACCGTGCTGGTGAGGGACAGGGGTTGCTGGCTCTGAAGGGAAGCCCTTCCGAAGTGCTATCGATGTGTCAATGGTATCTCAAGGACGGTGAGAGGCTTTTACTTGATGACCATGCGCGGGAATTACTGGACAAGGAAAATGAACGGATGGCCGGTGATGCGCTCCGCGTGCTCGCGGTCTGCTATGCCCTGGCCGACGAGAAGGCGCTGAACAACGGCGATGGCTTCGAAGAAGGGCTCACCTGGGTCGGGCTGGTAGGCATGGCTGATGTCGTTCGCGCCGGTGTAAAGAACCTCATGGGGACCTTTCATCGCGCGGGGATTGATACGGTCATGATTACCGGCGACCAGGGACCGACGGCCTATGCCATAGGAAAGGAACTCAACCTCAGCAAGGACGAAGAGCTGGAAATCCTGGACTCGAGCCATCTTTCTCAGCTGGATCCTGAAGTCATGACGGCTCTCGCGGGACGGGTCAATGTCTTCGCACGGGTGAGCCCGGCAAACAAACTCCAGATCGTGCAGGCGCTCCAGTCGGCCGGTAAGGTCGTGGCCATGACCGGAGACGGCATCAATGATGGACCGGCACTCAAAGCGGCCGATATCGGCATTGCCATGGGCCACACGGGCACCGATGTGGCGAGAGAGGTGGCAGATGTCGTACTGGAGGACGATAATCTTGAAACCATGGTGATCGCCATCAGTCAGGGCCGGACGGTTTACAACAATATCAGAAAGTCAGTCCGGTTCCTTCTTGCGACGAACATGAGCGAGATCATGGTGATGTTTACCGCGATGGCGGGAGGAATGGGACAGCCGCTAAATGTCATGCAGCTTCTCTGGATCAACCTGATTTCGGATATCTTCCCCGGACTGGCGCTGGCCCTTGAGCCGCCAGAGCCCGATATCCTGTCCCGGCCTCCGCGCAATCCGAATGAACCAATCATCAAACCCGGGGACTTCAAACGGATCCTTTTCGAGTCATCCACCATTTCCGCCGGGTCCTTGGCGGCTTATGGTTATGGCCTCGCACGATATGGTCAGGGGGCCGAGGCGGGAAGCATGGCATTCATGAGCCTCTGTACGGGTCAGCTTTTGCACGCGATCAGCTGCCGTTCCGAAACGCACAGCATCTTCGATTCCGACCGGCTAGCAACGAACAAGTATCTTACCGTGGCCCTCGCGGGTTCCCTCAGTATCCAGACCGCAACCATGTTCGTCCCGGGCCTGCGGCGGTTCCTCGGTTTAAGCCCGCTGGGGCCAGTGGACGCCTTAATAGCCATAGGGAGCGCAGTCGTGCCGCTTCTCATTAACGAAGCAACAAAGACACGCGCCATTACCGTTCCACAGCAGACGAAACAGGGCGATTCCCCAGTCGCAGCCGGGGAGCCGGAAAACATTCGTTTAGACGCGGTTATGTGATCGCGCCTGATGGAGATTGAGGATTAGGTATCATCTAATCTATGACCGGTGTTCATTGGGGGAATGAAAATCGACGATTGTCCGGCTTTCGAGAGACTTCACCATCATATTTGAATTCCGCCCTCCATTAAGGTGGGGAGAGTTCTGAAGAAAGGCAATCTTAGATGAAAAAAGATTTCATGTTTACCTCGGAATCGGTGACGGAAGGCCATCCTGACAAGCTGTGCGACGTCATCAGCGATGCCATCGTGGACCATTTCCTTCAGCAGGATCCGTTTGCGAATATTATTGCCGAATGCGCGGTTGCAACGGCCATTGTGTTTATCGCGGCGCGATTTTCCTCGCCGGTCAGAGCCGACTTCGCGAACATCGCCCGCCAGGTCATCAATATGGTCGGCTATGATCAAAAGGCGTTCAATTCCAAGACCTGCAGCATTATAACGAGTCTCAAGGAGTTTCCCGACGGAGTTCGGAGAGGTATCGATGAACTAACGATGACGGAGGACGAGCTCGAACGGGTCAGTGTGCGGAACCAGGTCACAGTCTTCGGATTTGCCTGCAATCAGACGTCGGCGTTCATGCCTCTCCCCATATGGCTCGCGCACCGGCTTGCCCGAAAGCTGACGTCCGTAAGGCTCCAGAAGATTCTGCCCTATCTCGCGCCCGATGGAAAAACGCAGGTGGGCGTGGAATACCGGAACGGCAGTCCCTCCCGCATTCACAGCATAACGGTCATTGCAAGCCAGGAACGTTCTCCGGAAAAAGGCGGACCAAACGGGGGAAAACTTACTGATGATATCAGGGAGGCGGTAATCAATACGGTTTTCCAGGACGAGGTGGTGAAGCCGGACGACAAAACGCGGATTTTCGTCAATCCGGAAGGCCCCTTCATCCAGGGCGGCCCCTCGGTGCATTCGGGGCTCACGGGAAGGAAAAACGCGATTGACACCTATGGAGAATATTCGCGCCACAGCGGGTCGGCGCTGACCGGCAAAGACCCTTCGCGGATCGACCGGATCGGGGCTTATGCCGCCCGCTATGCGGCGAAAAATGTGGTTGCGGCGGGACTGGCCACGTCCTGTGAAGTTCAGCTCAGCTACTCAATCGGTTTTTCGCGTCCCGTGAGCGTCCAGGTGGAAACCTTCGGGACCGGCGTAATATCCGATGAAAAGATAGCCGACCTGGTGGAGAAACATTTCGATTTCCGTCTGGCGGGGATCATCCGACAGTTCAATCTGCGATACCTGCCATCGCAGGTCAAGGGGGGGTTCTATCGCAAACTCGCGGCCTACGGTCAGGTAGGAAGAATGGACATCGGCCTCCCTTGGGAGCTAACGGACAAGGCCGCTCTCCTGAAGAAATGATACCGGCCAGGCGAGGCGCGGATGTATGGTTGAGATGTCCTGTTGATTGAGACGTGCTATGATATAAATAGGGAGCATCAAAGACATGATAATTTGGAGCTTATCGCCGGAAAAGATTTTTCTGGTAGCAAGGGCAAGAGAAACGGATCAGGGGGTTAGAGGGAAACCTTAAGGATGATAAAATCTCTATTGCAAGGAATAGTCGGTTTTTGTGACGTATAGAGCGAAGGGTACATAGAAAAAGGGCACGAGGCGCGTTCAGGCCTCTGGTTCCGATAGTCAGTCGGAACAAGTCGCAGTGAGAGGGAGCGAGTCGCTGACGAACGGCCCCAGATGGTGGAGGAGGGAACACAGCATGGACAAGAAGATGGTTTTCAATCACACTGTGGAACGTAATCATCAGGTTGCCATTGAGAATCTCGCTAAGAGCCTCAATCATTCTCCGGAACGCATCAATACGCTGTATGCGATGGTCCTCAGGCACTACCTGAAAACGGCGCGGATCAAACATTTTGTCTCGGCACTCGTCACCAAACGAGTCAAGGAGTTGATAAAGGATACTAGGCTGCCTTCTGATATAGAAGGCAGGAGAAGCCATTCCCGTGAATTTTAATACCGGAGGGTATGCCGATCAACGAAAATCTGCCGTGAACTTACCGTCGTTGAGTGGGAACGCATTATCTTCCAGGGAGTCTGTTTATCCGGCTCCTACGACGCTCTTTGGAGTTCAGCGCCGCAGCTGCATAATTCCACGACTTCCGGGCAGGTAATCTGATACGACTTATTACAATTCGGACATACAAATTCAACCCTATATCGCGGATCCATTCTTGAACACCTCCGGAGATTAAAATGGCTTGCGGGAGCGTCTCGCGCTCATCGCAATCGCTGATGCCATCTTCTTTCTTAAGAAGAAAATACAATAATGAGTTTACAGTAGTGTGACAGTTGCATTAAACTTCCATTACGTGGTCATCCCACGAAAGGGCTGGGAGCGTTCGTGAAGAAGAATCGAGAGGAGGCCTGATAGCTGTCCCGGCGCCAGCGTCTCTAATTCATGGTTGCGAAATAATAATACGTAACCCTTCCGGTCCGCCTGTTGCGGGCAGATATGGCCTTAATTGAATACGAATAATAAGCAGAACAGGACCATTTTTTCATCATCCCCCGCCCCGGACAGGCATGTAATAAATTATCTGATAGACAGTTGTGGAATTAGCGATTACGGTGTTATATGTAGTGATCTAATTCCGGACTTTTCGACAAGATGATTCAAGAAGTTACATATGATGCCTCCCTTTGTTTCTAAAAAAAATGCGGCGAAACCCATTGAGATGACTCAGAGTGAGCAGGATCTTCTCGCTATATGCGCTCTCACTCCAGAGGCGGCTCTTGCAACGGTCGGCGTATCAGAGAGGGGATTGGATCCCGATCAGGTGCGCGACCGGCGGACACGCTTCGGTTGGAACGCGACCGCAAATCACAAAAAAACGGGTTTTCTTTATGAAATCTATCAGCGCTGCAAAAACCCCCTTGTTATTCAGCTTCTGGTCATTGCAGCGATCTCCTTCGCTATGGGTGATCTTCGCGCGACGGTTATGGTCGCTGCCATGGCCCTCCTGAGTGTGGGGCTCGGTTACTATCAGGAATCACGGGCGGACCGTGCGGTGGAAAAGCTTCAAGCCATGGTGCGCACAACCTGTGTCGCGATGCGCGAGGGAAAAGAAACAGAGCTTCTCATGGACCAATTGGTTCCCGGTGACATCGTCATCCTCGCGGCAGGAGACATGATCCCAGCCGATTTGCGCCTTCTCAGCACCAAGGATTTTTTCGTAAGCCAGTCCGTGCTTACAGGGGAGTCGATGCCGGTCGAAAAAATGGCTGCCGCAGCAGCCACGTCCACTCAGAACGGTTTGGAATTAGCAAATGCCTGCTTTCAGGGGAGCAACGTCCTGAGCGGGTCGGCGCGTGGGCTTGTGGTTAACACCGGCAACAGAACTTACTTCGGCTCAATTTCAAAGAATCTTTCTTCACTGCGCGTCCTGACCAATTTTGACAAAGGAATCAATGCCTTCACCTGGCTGATGATCCGTTTCATGATCGTCATGGTGGCGGTGGTTTTCCTCATTATCGGCATCACAAAGCACAACTGGCTGGAGGCGCTGCTGTTCGGCCTTGCCGTGGCCGTCGGACTTACCCCGGAGATGCTCCCGATGATTGTGACGGTCAATCTATCGAAGGGAGCGCTCGCGATGTCGCGGAAGAAAGTAATCGTCAAGAGACTCAACGCCATTCAGAACTTCGGCGCTATGGACGTATTCTGCACGGACAAGACCGGCACGCTTACTCAGGACCGCGTCGTACTCGAAAAGTATGTTGATGTAACAAACCGCCAAAGCGATGACGTGCTTCGCTATGCGTACCTGAACAGCTACTACCAGACGGGTCTGCGTAACCTGCTAGACCGGGCCATCCTGGAACACGGCGAACTTGATGTCGAGCGCACCTGCCGGAAGGTGGACGAAATTCCTTTTGATTTTTCGCGGAAGCGGATGTCGGTGATCATCGATTATGAAGGCGCTCACGTGCTCATCTGCAAGGGAGCGGTGGAGGAAATGTTCGTTGTCTGCGACCACTACCAGGTTGATGAGGAAATCCATCCTCTCATCGAAATGCTTAAAAAAGATCTCATGGAAGAGTACCGGGCTCTGAGCGCAGACGGCTACCGGGTCCTGGCAATCGCATACCGAGAGTATCCCCAGACCCAACAGGTCTTTTCCGCGGTGAATGAATCCGGCTTGATACTTTTAGGATATGTAGCTTTTTTCGATCCGCCGAAGGATTCCGCCCTCAAGGCGCTGGCGGAATTGCGCCGTGTGGGAGTATCCACCAAGATTCTCACCGGCGACAATGAACTCGTGACACGGAAAGTGTGCCGTGATGTCGGCTTGGAGATTGAGGGAATTGTAACCGGTCCGCAGCTCATCGGCCTCAGCGACGACGAGCTGACGGAGCTGGCGGAAAAATCCACGGTGTTTGCCCGTTTATCACCGCTTCAGAAAGAGCAGCTGATTCGCGCCATGCATCGGGGTGGTCATGTTGTCGGATTTCTGGGAGACGGCATCAATGATGCACCGGCAATGAGAGCCGCCGATGTGGGTATTTCCGTCGACACCGCAGTCGATGTGGCTAAGGAATCGGCGGACATCATCCTCCTGGAAAAAGACCTTTCCGTTTTGGAGCAGGGGACCCTCGAGGGTCGCAAAGTATTCGGCAACATTATCAAATATATTAAAATGGGCGCAAGCTCCAATTTCGGCAATATGTTCAGCGTTGTCGGAGCCAGCCTTTTCCTGCCTTTTATTCCCATGGCGCCGATTCAGGTATTGGTCAACAACCTTCTTTATGATCTTTCCCAGTCCGGCATCCCAACGGACAAGGTGGATGACGAATTTCTGGAAAAACCCCGCCGCTGGAACATTAACAGCATCAAAAAGTTCATGCTGTATATCGGTCCCACAAGCTCGGTGTTCGACTACACGACGTATGCCCTGATGCTTTTTGTTTTTCACTGCGCGCGTTACTCCCTCCCGGGGGTGTCGGATAATTCCAAAGTCTATTATGAGAGTCTTTTCCACACAGGGTGGTTTGTCGAATCAATATTGACCCAGACGCTCATCGTGCACGTTATTCGGACCAATCGGATACCATTTATCCAGAGCAGGGCCAGCGCCGCCCTGACGCTGACCACGCTCACCGTCATGGCCGCGGGAATCATCCTGCCCTATTCGCCGCTGGCGGATTATCTTGGCTTCGTAAGACTCCCCGCCGCGTACTGGCTGTGGATCGTAATGACCCTCACGGCCTACGTGTCATTGACGCACTACGTCAAAACTTGGTTTGTTCGCAAATTTGGAGGCGATTAGGCATGAAAAGTCTTTTGACCGCGCTCAAGGACGGTCGGCTTGTGGAACTTCCCGACAGTGACAAAGAACAATCATTGCGATACCTTGCGCATCTTATCGAGGGCATCCCGGAACTGGGTGGGCATCTTCAGGTTGATGAAGACGTGCTGGTTCGCGAGCGCGAGGGAAACACCGGGATCGGCCTGGGGGTGGCCTGCCCCCATACGCGCGGCACTGGTGCGGGAGAATTATGGTGCGCGGTGGGTTGGAGCCCTGCAGGGATCGATTACGGTTCTTCTGACAATCAAAAAGTTCATCTTGTGGTTATGTATTATGTCCCCGATTCAGAAAAAGCGGCTTATCTCAAGGAAGTCTCCGCGCTTGTATCAGCCATTAAAAAAGAAGAAGGCATCCAGGCGATTTCGGGTGCAGAGGATATCGCCGATGTGCGTAATCGCCTACTGGATTGGGTATCGACGGCGATTGAGGCGGGGATGCCGGAAGCCCGCGCGCGAATGGTGCGTCTGGAAGCACGGCAGGCGGCCGCCGGTTTTGCGCCCCCGGGTCTTCAGATCATTCCCGTACTCATTGTGAGCCAGCCGGGTCAACCGCCGATTGTGCTCTCGCCAAATTCGGATTTGTCCTCGGCTCTGGAAAATGACGTCGACATTTCGCCTCTCCTGAAACGACAATCATCATTCGAGAGACTGGGATATTGGTTTGTATACCGGTCCACGATGATATACGATCCTCAGCGTCCGCTCTACGATTACCTCGCTGTGAAGGTTGGATGACTGACCATTCCTAAGGGTTCAACCCAGGGGCTTTTTGCGATTAGGTGGGTAAATTGTCCACAGGCGATGCTGGAGGCAGACTTGAGATAGTTCCTTCATTTCCCAAACAAAGAGAAAGGACAGCTCGCGGTGAACGATTATCATCAGTAATAATCAAATGATGTGGCGTTTTGACAGCCTCAAAGGACGGCGGCTCCTGCCGAATTGTCTGGATTATGGAATAGAGGAAAAAAGGGAGGAAATGAGAAGCAACCCCCTGCTTCCGGGAAAAGACGGGGAGAATATCCGGCCGGATAGGCCGTTACAACAATATTGCCAGGAACGATAAACCCGTTCCCTGCAGCGCGGATTCGATAACAGCGCCGGTAACCGCCTTCGTGACGACGTTGAATGCCTTTGTGGTTGCCCGGTGAATCACTTGATCGTTGGTGACGGTTTTTTCAGGATGGTAAAAACCAGCCCGCTCGAGAGTGTTCAGGATGTCCTGATGCCGGATTTCAGCGGCATTATAATGAATCAAAAGACTGCCTGTCGTGGTATTGAATTCGGCCGTGCCTATTCCGTGGCCCATGTTCACAAGAGTTTTTTGTACCTCATAATGTACGGCGCTGTTTTTAAACAACGGATTTTTGAGTCGCAACCTTCCGGGGACATTATGAACATAGCAATTCACGATGTGAAACCTCCTTCTTGTAAGGAATTTTTTCATAGGTTTTGCATACCGGATAATCCGAGCATCTGAATCGCAACCCTTGTTTATCATGCATATACAAGTGCATTTTCAGGCCGCACTGCGGACAGGTAGGACGATTTTCCAATTCATTTCGTGCAAAGCCGAGAACGAACTGCCTTCCACAAAGCACACATTTCAGGCGCTGCTTGCCGGTTTTGACATGGCCATACTTATATACAGCCTCAGAGCGGCACACGGGACATCTAAATTCACCTGTAGCCCTCATCCTTGCACACCTTTCTTTGTACGTTATAATCATATATTAAAAGTATTACAACTCTATGACGGAAATGTTACAATTGTGTTACATTTATCATTGCCATGAACGTCTATCAGGACTCGCAATTTGGCATATTTCATGATAGGCAGACTTCGGCAATTTCCTGCTCAATTGATTTCATATCACTTATTCGTGTTTCCCCGAAAAGGGCGAGCTTTGCGAAATTAGGCGGCAAGCGGCAGTCAAAGGAGTCACAGGCCAGAAAGTATTTTATATCGTCAGCCCAAATTCTTCTGAACGGTCCATCCAGCATCATCCTGCGGTAGAAAAGATACGGCGAAGTAAAGAGCGAAATCAAGGGGCCGATCATTTCCGAGGGATCTCTGAAGCACTCCCAGTGGCATTTCCGGCACGAAGAAAGCCGGTTGAGCTCCGACAGGTCGAGATCCCAAAACTTCCCCAAATCCTCGCCACCGCGGTATCCACAGGGATAGGTGTTGCCGTCACGGGCGTTTACGAAGAGATAATCGATCCCACCTCTGCAGGCGAAGCCGTATTCCGGATTTATCTGCTGGCGCATGAGGGAATAGAGAGAACTTCTCGGCGAAAATATTCTTATGTGGCGCCTGAATTCGGGGATCGTGTGAAAGAGGGCTTTGAACAGCAATGACTTTTCCTCTGCCGTGTAATGGGTGATGCCGGTGGTATTTGTCGCTCCATATACGGCAGATAGTCCGCTGGCGTCGCCGTTGTCAATGCTCATCGGATAGCAGGCATTCACGATCGTAAATCCCATATCGATGATCCGTTGGTAGAATTTCTGGAATGATTGTCGGTAGTAAGCGTAGAATTGCGCAGGACCTGAAAACGGCTGCTGAACAAAGCCCCCCATATTCCTGTTGATGCCGAGGTTCGCGGACGGGTAAATGCCATGGGCATGGAAAAGCGGGAGTGCTTTTTCGATACCGGCTATAACCCTGGGAAGTCCTCTCATCGATTCGTGGACAGCGGGGTCCACCGAGTCGATGCTTATCCAGAATGTATATAGACCGGCATCAGCTAGTTTTCCAGCCAGCTTTTTTACTCCGTCCAGATAGCCCCGCTTCTCCGGGTTCGCAAAGAGATAACCATTGGTGCCGGTCCTGGTGTATGTTATCCCCGCGCTTCTTGCGTATTTCAACAAATCGGTAATCTCGTCCAGATATAGCAGCGGCTCACCGCCCGTAAAGGAAAGCGCTTTGACTCCCTTCCGCGCTGCGGCATCGATAATCTTTGTTGCCGTGGCCTTGTCGAGTTTAGATCGTTTGAAGGGTTCCGTCACGCGCATAGAGCACTGCGGGCACCGGGCGTTGCATGCATCGGTATATTGCACGACGAGCTGCCTGATACCCCGGTCGCGCACGAGTGGAAAGAGCGCGGTGATTGAGGGCATGCTTTTTTTAAGCGTATGCATCTTGGCTGGACGTCCGTTGCCCGCTATCCGACGGTCTGGATCTCATGGCTGAGTATTGTGGAGTATACTTCATGTTCGCGTGGGCTGTTGGACTCGATAAACAGTCTCGCCTCTTTGCCCATGGCGGAGGCCATCCTTCTGTCCGATGCGAACAGCTGCATTACATTGACCAATGCATCAATGCCTTCAGTTTTGACGATAAAGCCGCTCAGGCCGTCTTTGAGTAGTTCCTTCGGCCCGCCCTGATCGGACACGACAACAGGAAGACCCGATGCCTGGGCTTCCAGAACGACGTTGCCGAAGGTGTCCGTGGTGCTCGGGAAAACAAAAACGTCGGCAGAGGCGTATGCCCTGGACAGCTCTTCTCCTGCTAGGAACCCTGTGAATAGCACCGAATATCCTTCCAGCTTCTTTTCGAGCTCCTTCCTGTACGGGCCGTCACCGACAATTATAAGAGTACTTCTGTCGCCGGAATCAATCAGGCCCGTGAATGCATTGGCCAGGAGTTCCAGGTTCTTCTCCCTTGACACCCTGCCTACATAAAGGAACTTCAGTTCGTCGCCCAGACCATGGCTGCGCCAAAAAGTCGGGTCTCTTTTTCCCGGAGAAAACATTTTTGTGTCGACCCATCGCGGCAGGGGTTTGACCTTGGAGGACACCAGCCCCCGTTCGATGAGTTGTGAGCGTGTGCTCGCAGAGGGAACCATGACTTCGTCCATGAGGTTGTAGAACCATATCATGTAATTCCAAGCCACATCTTCCAGGAACGAATCGTTCGTCAGGCTTCCCACATATTGGGGGATGTCCGTGTGATAGGCGCCGGAGATCGGAATGTCCATAAGCTTAGAGATGAAGAGGGAGAGTATGCCGAGCGTTCCGGGTGTACTGGCATGAATTCTAGTAAAGCTCTCCCGGTCGAAATAATCGATAATATCGAGCATCGGCGGAAAATGGAGCTTTAAATCAGGATATTCGGGAAGGGAGAACTCTCCGACAGACTTGAAGTTCATCACCCCGTTCCTGAAGCCCGTATCTTGTTCGCTTGCGGTGATGACGATCAGCTCAATGTCCCGCTTTTTTGCAGTCTCTATAAGTCGCTTTATGGTGATGGCGACTCCATTGATCTCATTCAGCGTATCTGTGAAGAGCGCGATTTTCTGGCGACCTCCCGCGCTGGCCGGGAGAGCGAACCGGGTAGCGAGTTCCTTTACCAAGGCCTTACTCCTGTGCTGGTGATGAAATGCAACATAATACGGCGAGGCAAGGAGATGGATGAAACCGATGGTTCCTAAGGAATTGAAGAGCTCCATGATGCCGGTCGATGGATATTCCCTCGTAAGACGTTCAGTATAGATATAAACAAGCCTGTTGACAAGATAGCTTGTTACGGAAAAGACCTTTCTGTTGATGTCACCGCTGTTAAGGGAACGAAGAAAACCTGCGTCATTCAGAAGCCGCCTCGCTTCCCGATCGAGGATTTGCTCAAAAGTTTTTCCATCATGTCCGTTGTATACTTCCGGGATATTTTTTTTAATAAAGAGGCTCAGCTTATCAAAGAAAGATGATTTCCGGTCATCGGCGCTTAACACACGGTTCAGAAGGGCGTTGATGAAGGGGAATTGATTCGTTCGCTTCGGCTCGATCTTTTCCTTGAAGAAGCGGTACCCAATTCCATAAATGCTGTGCGATAAAGTGAGGGCATCGCCGTCCTCGCCCTCCGCCCAGACCTCCCGCCGGCTTAGAGAATCCATAAATGCCTGAAGAGTCTCTCCCCGGGAGGACGCTGTATAAGCCCGTCCGACGAAAAAACCACTATGATCGTCGGAGCCGCCAACCATAGCTTTCTTCCAGGGTTCGCCACCATAAGGGATGATGTCGTACTTGTCAGCCATCCGTTCGATGCGCTGAGCAGTCAGTGATGCGACGAGGTCGCTGATGCAGCTGTTGTACCTGTTTGAGCGGGATCCGTTTATCGTCTCGAAAGCATTGAACAGCAGTAACATTTTTTCAACCGTATCGGCAGTGAGCCTCGAGTTCATATCGTAGAGAAGATGAGCGAGAAAATGGACGACGTTGTGCTTACGAAAATATCCCACAAGCTCATAGACGTTATTCCGCAGATGCATGATATCTCTGAACCTGTCTTCGGCTATGTCCAGAGCCACGACATGCAGTTTGCAACCATCGTCGGGCAGGTAGGTCGTCACTTCAGCACTGATGAATGCTCCCGGAAGGTGGGCGATTTCAAGCGCCCCCGTAATCGAGTTGTGATCGCTGATCGTAACGTAGTCCATGCCCCTCTTCAGCGCCGTATGGTAAATGAATTCGGGTTTCGTGTAGCTCTCCGGACAATTGAATTTACGCAGAGCCCAGCTGGAGGGTTTGTTTGAGTGGCGTGAATGGACATGCAGATCGGCTTTATAGGTTTTTGGCATACCTTATTTTATAGACACGAGATATTACACGCCGATTACCATTGTATGAAGATTTGATGAAGTCTAGGGCAGGTGCACTCCGTGGACAAACGCTTAGGATCATTTGGAAAAGACCAGTCTCCGGGGAAACCTTCAGCGCTAGCATCTCCGGGCGTCGGGTCAGGAAATATCGCCGCACAGTCATATTTACGTAACATTCGGGACGTATAATGTCTGTTACCAGGCGTTAAAATCATACCTGTATCAAAGGAGAGGAGGACATGTTTAATAACGGTTACGAAAAAAGAAAAGAAATGCGTTATGACAATATATCGCTAATTGATTATGTGGTCCCTGGTCAGGAGGACGATTTGCGGACGGCGGTAACGAGAAACGTTAGCGAGGGTGGACTGAATGTCTGTTTATTCGAGCCTCTTCCCATTGGACAGGAGCTCATTATCAAAAGAATGCTCCCCGTTGGCAGCAGTTCGGCAACTATCTGCTGGATCAAGAAGGAAGCTGAAAGATTTTACAAGGCGGGGATGAAATTCAGAGCAACGTTCTCTGCTGCAGGCCACGAGAAAGAGTCCGTGGTTTCTGCCGACAACGAGGCAAAGATGTCGATCGGGGTGACATGTCAGTTATTATCAGCGTATAATGTTATGGTAACTAGTTAATCGATAGCCCTGAGTATTGGGAAAATGCCGCGGGTTGAGAAGCGGTTCGGTAGTGCGCCGCCGGTCAATTACCCAAAAAGACTTTCAATACTCAGAAGTTTGCCAAAATCCCAGATATTCATATAAAAACCGTCGAGGCGATAATTTCTGATTTGCTGCTCCTCGCGATACCAGAAAAAAAGATCGCTTGCCGGATAGAGATAGCCGAACTGGTAGGAAGTAAAATCTTTTCTCCTCCGCGCAATCAATTCCACGGGGTAGCGGTACATCGATTCCTCCTGATGGACAAGAGACAGCGCCTGCTCCCGCTTCGATGCCGCTTCCGCCAGGTATTGCTCTGATGGTCCGCTTTTTTCTGATGCCTCATTCTTCTTCGCGATCAATGCCCTGATGGTCAACGCCCTGTGCTCCGCCCTGAGCGCGGTTAATTCAAGGCCATTTATCAGCCCGTCCAAAAGGACACGTCCTTCGGGAACCGCGCTTGCTGAGACATGGTAATCCTGTTTCGACAGAAGGCGCAGGTTCGTCACCAGTGTGTTTGCTTTCTCGGCATATTCCACGAGCATCGTAACAGGTCCCCGCAGGACCTCATCTGCTTCGGCGTCCGATGCGCTATGCAGAAGCCATTGATAGGAAAACGGCAGTCTCGGTTGAAAAGGCCTGTTGAACGGCCAGGGTAGCTCGGATGATGGGTCCAGGGCCGAGAGAAAAGGCATCAGACGTAGCTCTTTGAAGTATTGGTTTTGAAGCGTGAGGGCTGCATGCCAAGCGCGGAAAATCCGCTGGTCGGGAAATAAATCTCGGATCATTGCCAGCGGCTCGACAGGTTTTTCTCTCTCTCCTTCGATATGCCTCCAGGACCAACGGGCGATGCTCCAGTCAACGAGCCAATATCCCCACTCCCAGCCAGAACTGAAGGTGAGGTGGTTGTCTACACCCAGCTTTTTCAAGGCCTCCATATCAGACAGCCGCGTTTCGAGATAGGACAGGAGAAACAAGGGCACTGAATTATCGAATGCAACCCAGTAGGAAGACTCCGGCCAATACCAGGTTTCCCGCATCTGGTTTTCGATTCTTGCCCTGGCTAACATGTGCCGCTGGTTGATGTTCCCGTAGACAGGCGCGTAAGATTCCGACAGGGAATAGCACATCACGGTATGGATCAGGATACCGGTTTTCAGCGAGGATCCCTCGTATGATTTATATGGCTGAGCGGGTTGAATTTCTTCGGCATTCTTGGGCGCTTTTTTGTTGTTATCCGGGATGACGTGTGTTGCAAAAAACATTTTTGTTCCATAATCGTTCGTGATGCGTTTGACGATATATTCCCTGAGTGATGGGCAAATACGCCCGATATCTGGCAAATATTCTCCCATTGTGAAATCGACGCTTACAAAGTCCCATTTGACGCGGAACAGCCAAGAAAGGGCTTCGTCGATCTGGTGTCGATAGGAAGGGAAAAATTTCAGCAGGTGAACTGCCGTGAAAGCCCTTTGCTGAATGCTGGAAAGGGAGAATTCTACGCCCATAAGGATGCCTCTCCGGTGCGCATAGGCGACGAACTCTTCTGCGTGTGCAAGCCATCGATCTCGGTCAACGCCGCGGAGTAGATAAAACTGGAAAGTATTCTGCTGATTTCGCGCAAGCCAGTCTATATACTCCTTGACTTCCGCCGCGGCATGGGGATAGTCAGGATTGTGTATCTGCTCCGTCAGTTCAATGGGATGCAAGGTATGTAGGTGAAAACCCTTCTTATCGAAGCGGGGTATAGCCTTCCAGCGGAAATCGGCTGTCAGCGGCCAGACGTCATGAAAGGGGATGAGCGTTCGCTTGGGATGATAGAACTTAAATCCCAACTTCTCCTGGAGCAGGCCGTACAGACCGAAGCTTACTCCTTGACAGGACGGGGTGATCAATTTGCAAATGATCCTGCCTGACTCGCGGGAGGAAATCCATTCATATGAATGCTCCGGATAGGGGAGATAATCATAGGGATGATGCAAGGCAAATGGGGAAGGTTTGCCTTGGCGCTCTTGGTCTATTGCAGGCAGGACAATATGCACGTCGGCGGCGGAGTTGTTCAGGCGCACCGGTACAGTCGGGAACCCCGCCCTCAATAGTTGGCGCACGTCATCGATGGTTATGCGGGTAAGAGGATTTTCGAGGAGGCCGCGGGGAACGTCAATGCTGATTGCATGCAGGGGGACGGCTTTACTTGACGCATATACAGCCGCGCGAGCAAGCCACAAAATAGATGCGCTTATGATGGGCCTGAGTGATAAAATTGTGATAACATCCCTCTTATGCGCATGAGAAGATGCCTTTGAAAAGCATCCCCCATCAGAGTGACCTCTTTTTTTTATTAATAACGTATACATCATATCACAGTTTTCCATCCCCGCGGTTTAAAAGTAGGCAAGATAATGAAAATAGTCCCGCCGAGGCATGCCGTTATCCAACGTTAAACACCAGTATGACAGGGTGTCTAAATCCAGTTTCTTGTCTGCCAAAGAGACACGAAAGACCTAAAAGGGACAGGGGATGCCGAGCGCTTATGACATGAGGAAACAAGAAATATTCGAGGGAGCATATGAATGGGTAAGGCATGGGATTGACAGGTTTCCTCTTTATGATATCAAATCGATCGCCAACTGCCTGATCAGATACAGCAAAAAGAAGTACTCGGTCAATTCTGCACACCGCTTTTGACACGGGACAGGAATAGAGCCCAGCCATGCTCTAGAACCGGGCCATTTCCAACTTCATGGGCTGTACAACGGAACTCGGCTGCACGTATTGATCAGACAACGGAACCTGTGTCGCCAAGGGGGTCCCATTCTCGTCGTGGCCGCTGCCCGAGGAGTGGCACTTCGCCGACAATGCGAATCAGCTTTTATGAACAAATATTAGGTAGTATTTTCCAGATGATGATTCGGGGAACTCGGCTTTTCTTATGGAATTGCTGCAGGATCCGCAAATTGTCCATTCTGCGCCATTGACAACTCGCAAAGAATGTGTACAATTTTAACAGAATGCGGGATAGAGAATGAATACCGCGATAATGCCTGTTTTTCAAGGAGGGGAAAGCCATGAATGAAGTTCTGGACTCAATCAAGAAAAGGCGGTCCGTGCGGGCCTATGAGGCGAGAACGATACCGAGGGAGATTCTGAACACCATTCTCGAGGCCGGGAACGAGGCACCCTCGGCGATGAACAGCCAGCCCTGGAGGTTCGTCGTGGTGGAGGACAAGGTGGCGAAGCGGAAGCTTCTCAGCGCCGCGCTGCCGCAGGCGAAAAAAATTACGGAAGCAGTAAAGGATGTTGATCCGGAGCGCTATGCCATGATTAAAAAACGCTATGCGGAGCTGCCAGACCCCGTGTATTACTCTGCGCCGACGATCGTATTCGTCGTTGGCAACGGGGGATATGCGGCTCATTCTTGCCCGCTGGCATGTGAAAACATGATGCTTGCAGCGCATTCGCTGGGTTTGGGCAGCTGTTGGGTCGGCTTTGGTGCGATGGTGACTGACGATCCGGAGGTGCGGAACCTTCTTGAATTAAAAGAAGGGGACGCGATTTTCGGCCCCATACTTCTCGGCTATCCGAAAGGCGAGACGCAGCGGCCTCCCAAGAAGGGACCACGCGTAAAGTGGATATGAACACGGAAATGAAGAAAGTGATTTTGCAACGGACTTGTAACAAGCCGTTGAGATGTTCCCGGATTGTGGAATTGATAACATAATGACAGCGAGCGCGGCTGCGCTTCAGCTGTCGTGAGGGGCCGCCTCACGGGATGATAATCCTGACCTTCAACCCTTTCCCTGCGTTACTCTCGATTTGCAGGTCCCATCCATGTGCCTTAACCAGATGTTTGACAATAGCAAGGCCGAGCCCCGTGCCGCCCATGTTCCGTGAACGGCCGGTGTCCACACGATAGAACCGCTCGCCAAGCCGGGGTAAGTTTTTTTGGGGCACACCGATACCAGTGTCGGCCACAAAAATAACGGTCTTGCCATTCTCCTCCGCGGTGCCGAATGTGACTCCGCCACTCTCGGTAAACTTGATCCCATTGTCCACGAGATTGGTCAGTATCTGCGTAAGCCGGTCCCGGTCTGCTTGGATGACCTCCCGGTCCTGCAGTATCGACATCGTCAGTGAAAGCTTCTTTTCCGCGGCCTTGTTTTTCAGTATGGCCAAAACGTTCTCGGCCACCTCCGTGAAGCGAACCGGTGTTTTCACGACCTTTATGACGCCCAGCTCGATCTTCGAAATCGTCATGAGATCGTCGACGAGGCCATTGATTCGCTCGCTGTTCGCCTTGATGGTCTGCAGGAATTTTATGGCATGCTGCTTGTCATCAAGCGCTCCTTCCAGCAACGTTTCCGCGAACCCCGTGATGGCAGTAATCGGCGTTTTGAGCTCATGCGATATGTTGGCGACAAAATCTTTGCGCGCTTGTTCCAGCTTGTTCAATTGAGTGATGTCATGAAAGATGGCTACAAAGCCGGACAGGACGTCTTCGCGGCGATACATGAGCGGCGATACCCTGACGATGCAGTACCGCTCTTCGGGATACTCGATCGGGAACTCGGTCACCCCCGGCTCATGGTACTCGCGAACCTGCTCGATCAGTGAAAAAAATTCGTTGTTTCGTATCACTTCGATGAACGGCCTGCCCGTAAACGTGAGACTTCCGAACATATCGTTTGCGGCCGAACTCGCCATAAGAATGATCCCTTTCGCATCGATGATGAAGAGCGCGTCAGGGATGCTTCGGAGAATAACATTGAGCCGGTTTTTTTCCTCGTCGCTATCGGCGATATTGTTGGACAGCTCAGTGGACATAGTGTTGAGGCTGTCTGCGATCTCATAAAATTCTCCGGCACTTTCGATAAAAAGTTTTTTTCCCAGTTCTCCGCGGGCGACATCGCGGGAAAAGTCACGTATTTGGCCTGTTAATCTCCTGATGCGGTCCAGCTGCCAGAATGAAAAGAGGGCAGTCATGAGCAGGATCGCCAGCATCACTATGATGATCTTGATCCTGAGCACGTTAACGGAACGGTTCACTTCCGTAAGCGGCACGCTCAGGCGGATGAAGCCCTCCGGCTGTTTTCCATTCATGACCTTCAACGCCACATACAGGAAATCGTGCTTCAAGGTGTCGCTGAAGCGGATAGCCGTTCCTATTTCGCCCATACCTGCCTGCTGGATTTCCTGGCGATGCGCATGGTTTTCCATGCTGGCAGAATCAGTATCCGAGTCGCCGAGGACTTTTCCATCAAAAGCTATGATTGTTGTCCTAGCTCCTGTTTTTTCCTTGTATTGCCGGCAGAGACCGTCGAGCGGCAGCGTTGCCTTGAACGGCATCATGATTGCCACGAGCCTGGCTTCTGCAACGAGATTTTCCCGGAGTTTGGCTATATAATTCCCCCGAACCGCATCGGTGATATATAGTTCGACGGCAAGCACCGCGAGAAGCAGGATAACGGCGTAGATAATAAATATGCGCTTGAAGATGCCGCGGTTTCTGGCGTGATTACTCGACATAATAGCCCACGCCTCTGCGGGTTTTGATGTACACGGGATTGGACGGGTCGTCCTCGATCTGCGTCCTCAGCCTCCGGACGTGGACATCGACTGTCCTGGGTTCTACGAAGGTGTCGTTTTGCCATATCGCGTCGAGCAGTTGGTCCCGACTGAAAACTCTGCCTCTCCGTTCAACGAGGTAGAGCAGGAGCTTAAACTCGGTTGAGCTCAAGTTTAGCGGGACTTTGTTTTTGAGAACAACATACCGCTCCCTGTCGATGCGGAGGTTACCGAGGGTGATCACATCTTCCCGGGTCGCCTTGCCTGAAGTCCTCCGGAGCACGGCATTTACGCGAGCGGTGAGTTCTTTGGGGCTGAACGGTTTGGCCATGTAATCGTCAGCGCCAGTTTCGAGGCCCTGAATTTTGTCTGACACCTCGCCCTTCGCGGTCAGCATGATGATTGGAATGGATGCTGTTTTGGGGTTGCTTCTGATGATGCGGCAGAGTTCGGTTCCCTGGAGGCCGGGAAGCATGCGATCGAGAATGACGAGGCCGAAGTCGCCCTTTTTGATCATATCCAGGGCTTCTTCAGCGTCGGGGGCTGAAGAGATTTTAAATCCTTCGCGAGTGAGGTTGTACGTCACAAGCTCAACGAGATCGGGTTCGTCATCAACAACGAGAATGCGTGTGGTTTGTGCGCCGGCTGGACTCATCGATCCTCATAAACAACGGAGTGACGGGACAGTATTGTATGTATCCGCCCTATTATTACTTATTCGGCACAATTTGTCAAAATCTGAATTAAATTATTTTCATTGCCGCTAATGCCGATCATGATTATTTTAGCAGTGAGCGAACAGTGATAGGAACCGAAGTATTTTTTCGGGGATTGCTAATCCCCTAACAAACGTACAATTTTCATGTATAAATTTGCTCGAAATCAAGCCATGCTTTTTTGACGTTATCCCGGCTTGTCTGTAATCGCTTATTGCCTGATGGTCATTAATTTTGGAGAAGGGAAAAGCTGAAGGTGCCGTATGGAGGAATGCTAGGCAAAGTCTTGCACAGCGCGGGCAGAGGTCGACCTGAGCTGACCGCAGGCTGCGTGGATGTCGCAACCGCGGCTGTTCCTGACCACGGCCACAAATCCGTTGTTTACGAGCATGTCGCGCATGACAAAAGCTCGCTGTTCTTCTGGGCGTTCAAAGGAGCATCCTGGGTAGGGGTTGAATAGGAGGAGATTAATCATGCAGGGCAGGTCTTTCAGAAGCTTCATAAGACGCTTCGTATCTTCGTGCGAATCGTTTATGCCCCTAAACAGCACGTACTCGATCGTCGCGGTCCTAGCCGTCTTATCGCAGTAATACCGCAGGGCCTCCATGAGCCGCTTCAGCGGATATGTTTTATTCACTGGCATGATGCGGTCCCGCATTTCGTCGGTCGTCGCATGCAGCGACACGGCCAGGCTGACATCCACCTTATCGTCGGCAAGCTTCTCAATCATCGGGGCAAGACCGCACGTCGAGATCATTACCTTTCTCGGCGAGAAGCCCATGCCGTTCCGGTCCGTCGTTATTTCAACGAAGGACTTGGTTGATTCGTAATTGGACAGGGGTTCTCCGGTGCCCATGAGGACAATATTTGAGATCGTCCTGCCGCCCGCAACCTTGTGCGCCGCGAAAACTTGGTTCACGATCTCCGCGGCATTCAGATTTCTCAAGAAGCCGCCCGATCCGGTAAGGCAGAAACGACAGCCCGATGCGCAGCCCACCTGTGAGGAAACACAAAGCGTAAGCCGCCCTCCCGGGCCAGGGATGAGGACTCCTTCCACCGCATTGCCGTCCTCAAGACGATAGAGCAGTTTCTCCGTGCCATCTTCAGACGTGCGATGCTGTTCGACGGAGAGCCGCGAAATGGAACTGTGCCGCTTTAGCTGTTCGCGGAACGGTTTGTTCAGGTCTTCCATCGCGTCAAAGGTTTCCGTTTTTCTCCGGTACAGCCAGACTGCCACACGAGTTCCCTGGCCAGGTTTCCGTCCTAACGTATCAGAGCAGAACCGGTCGATTTCGCGGGGTGTGAGCGACTTGAGGTCGATTGTTGTTTGCTGAGTATCCAATATCATGGCACTGAAATTCCTACTCATCAGGACGATGAATTTTAAGCCCTTGCGTGGCGGATTGCAAGGAGATTGTGCGGAAAGGCATTGACAGCCTCGATGAGAACATGCTAAGAATTGAACCATGAAAGCGCTACTTCAGCGGGTTGCGTCAGCGAGTGTCGAGGTCGATGGGCAGGTCATCGGCAAAATAGGCAGGGGACTCGTCGTGTTTTTGTGCGCTGTGAAGGGCGATAGTGACAAGGACCTCGACTATCTCGTAAAAAAGGTTTCGCAGCTACGGATCTTTGAGGATGATCAGGGCAAAATGAACCTCTCGGTTATGGACATTCACGGCGCCGCGCTTGTGGTCTCGCAGTTCACGCTCGCGGCAGCGACGCGAAAGGGAAACCGTCCGTCTTTCGACAACGCCGAGGCGCCGGACCGAGCGAAGGACTTGTACGAGGAGTTTATCCAACGCTTGAAGGATATCTGCGTCCCTGTCCAGGCTGGTGTGTTTGCGGCAATGATGGCTGTATCCCTCGTGAATGACGGGCCGGTGACCATATGGCTCGATTCGCGGGAACCATAGCAGAGGGATGAGCATGGCAAATCCGGGTTTCAAAAAAAAGAAATTATCGCACGACACTCCGTTCATGGGTGTCCGATGTTCTCCTGCCCGAATCGCACTGCTGCTTGTTCTTATAATCCTATTTATTCCCGGTTGCACGTATCTTTTTTTCGATCCCGGAAGGGAAATGATTATCAATCACGAAGTACAGAAACACGAACCCAGGGATGTTTATTTCAAGGCTTCTGACGGACTTGTCTTGCACGGGTGGTATTTCAGGGCAAAGGAGGAAAAGGGCACGATTCTGGTCTGCCACGGCAATGTTGAGAACATGAGTACTCATGTGACACTCGACCTCTGGCTCGTCGATGCCGGCTACAATCTCTTTATCTTCGATTACCGCGGCTACGGCAGCTCGGAGGGAACACCCGATGTGAAGGGGATTCACCTCGACGCAGAGGCGGCCCTGGAGACGCTTTTGTTCACGCTTCCCCGGGCAAAACAGGACGACATTATTGTATTCGGCAAGAGCCTCGGAGGAGCAGTCGCGGTTTATACTGTTGTCAACTCGCCATATAAGAACCGTGTCAAGGCGCTTGTGCTCGACAGCCCCTTCTCGAGCTACCGGATGATCGCCCGCGAAAAAATCGCCCGATCCATTATCGGGTGGCCTTTCCAATATCCCCTTTCCTTTCTCGTGAACGACAACTACAGTCCGGTGAAGTACATCGCGAAAGTGGCTCCCATCCCCCTTGTCATTATCCATGGAGACCACGATCCTATTGTGCCGGGTCATCATGGCAGAATCCTTTACAATGCGGCACGCCCGCCCAAACAGGAATGGGAATTGAATATGCCCGGCCATGTGCTGGCCCAGGCTGATCCCGCTACTCGCGGAAGACTCCTGGAATTTTTCGAAGAGTTAAACCGGGAATGATGAATGTGAGGACAGAGAACACTTATTTACCATGTCATTCAAAGGGAATCGCTTGACAAAGCCAGTGGAGATGTTATCCTTGGATTGATTCCGTTTTTTCCGGGGAGTCGAATCCTGACGTGGGAAGGAATGACATGTCTGATCGGCAAATACGCACGATTTTGCTTGTTGATAGCAGCGCTTCCATCATTTTTTATCTGGCCATGCTGCTGAGGCGCCTTGAATACAAAGTTATGACCGCACGGAGCGCCGAGGAGGCCCTTCGGATTATGGAAACCGAAACACCGTCGCTTGTTCTTACCGAGGTATCCCTCCCGCAGATGAGCGGTATGCAGCTCCTAAAGACGATCAAGGACTCCGCACGGTTAAAGGCAATTCCCGTCGTCATTCTGACAATGGACAAGGATCCTGGGATGAAAAACGCCTGCGCCCTCCTGGGAAGCGCGGGTTTTCTGAACAAACCAGTGGAGCCAGATGTGCCCTACCGCTCGCTGCAATCGGTTACCGAGTCCACTCCCCGGGCTAACATCCGCATCAGCGCATCGCTGAAAGTCATCGTTGGAGACAGCAGCGAGATAGGGGACGCGGTGCGGACCGAATACGCGACTGCAATTTCCGAAGGCGGCGTTTATATCAAAACTCTTTATCCGCATCCAAGAGATGCGCTGACGCGCCTTCGCATTTTTATCCATGGCCAGCAGATCAACGCCAGGGCCGTCGTGCTGTACAGCTTTAGCAAGGGAGATGGGCGCTTTCAGGAACCCGGTATGGGAATGAAATTTGTCGAACTATCCGATGGGGATCGTGCCTTGATCCGCTCGTTCATCAAGGAGCAGCTTACAGGAGACCTCGGGACTCCAGCATGAATTCCGGCTGCCGGCCTTCCTCCGGCCCCGCCCTGAGTACGGCATACAATTCCGAACTGTCTGTAAACGGGTCTTTGTCCAAACGCTGACTCCATTCGGTCAACGCGATTTTCCCCCGTCACCAACCTGCTTCACTCGATTTCGATAAGGCGCCGGGACGTAGTGCCGCAAAGCATGCCCGCGAGCTGCGGACAGGAGCAGGAACCGTGCCTACAGATGAAGTTTTTTGTAATTTCCACAACAGACCGGGGAGTCGATCAGGAATTTTATCAAAAGACAGATCATGAAAGACCCTTCCACGTCGTGGACAAAACCGCAGGCATGCGCAGAAAGAGTGGCGTTGGCTTATCGGGATTTTACCCCGATCCGCGATCCGGCACGACCGGCGCGAGTCTTGATATTCTCCTGGTGACCAATTATAATGCCTTCATCTTTTGCGATTCCAGCCTGGTTACACAATGCTCCGGTGTTCAGCCGATTTTTTGCCAATTCTTGAGGGCCCATGATGAATGTTGCCGCTGATCTAGTAAAAAAGTTGCGATTTGTCGTTGTTGAAACGTTCACCTCGTTCCGCAGAAACAATGATCTTTCCGCGGCTTCGTCGCTGGCGTTTTCAGCGACCCTTGCGCTGATCCCGTCGCTCTTCCTGCTCACCTTCGTTCTGGGGGGAGTGATCGGATCATCCGCCCGCGCACTTGCCAGGACCCAGGCGCTGATGGAGCAGTTTATTCCTGCCTACAGCCAGGATATTCTGCACGAGGTACAGTTTATTTCCTCCCATCGGGGCACGATCGGTCTCTTAAACGCGCTTGTTCTACTCTGGAGCGTCACGCCTCTTGTTGCAGACCTGAGGATCTCGCTCGGGACCGTTTTCCGGAGGAAACCGACCCGGACATTTCTCTTGGAAAAGCTGTTTGATGTGGCGCTCAGCATTGTTTTTCTCACTGGGCTGTCCGCGATCGCGATCGCGGACGTTCTCTTCACGCTTCTGGAGAAAAGGAACCATCTGTCCCTGTCGTTGGGACCGTTTGGGCAGGTAATGTCGTTCCTGTTCGTGACGGCGGTGGTTTTTTTACTTTACCTTGTCTTCTCGAAACGCGCGCGTCCGGAACACCTCGTGATTGGAGCCCTTGTTACCTCGCTGCTCTGGTTTGCGATGCGGCCTGTTTTTGGTCTGTTCCTCATGTATAATCCCGGCTACGGTTTTGCCTTCGGGTCTTTCAAATCGCTTTTCGTTGTGATTATCTGGATATATGCCTCTCTGGTCCTGTTCCTCCTCGGCGCGGAGATCGCGGCAAGTTTGGGGCGGGACGAAACTGTTTTCATCAAGCACCTTATGGAAGGCAGAAGGAATGTTCCCCTAGAGGTTGTCGAAAGATACGTGGCGAAACATAAGAAGGGGAGTGTTATTTTCAACGAAGGAGATCCGGGAAATGAAATGTTCTCTGTTCTCACCGGCAGCGTCGCGATCCGCAGGGGGGAGAAGGAAATCGCCGTAATCACGAGCGGGATGTGTTTTGGCGGGATGTCGTTTTTTCTTTCCTCCCCGCGGGTAGCCATGGCCGTGGCGCTTGAGGATGTGGAGCTGGTCATCATCTCGAGGAATAACATCAATAGCCTGATGAACGAGTACCCGGAGTTCGTCCTTGAACTGCTGCGCGAAATGGCGGAGAGGCTGCAGGAAACGAATCAGTCGATCGATTAACGATAGTATCATATTCAGTGCTCAGCGTCTTCTTCATTTAAGGAGGAAGTATGTCTTTTGCCAATACCTATCATGCCGGTCAGGATCACAAGGGTTTCAAAATTACCGTACCGGAGAAGTTCAACTTCGGCTTTGACGTGATTGACCGACATGCCGCAGATGAAAAAAAACGCGCCCTTGTATGGGTTGATCCGCCGGGTACGACAGTTAGGGAATATACCTTTCGCGATCTTTCACGCCTGTCGAACCAGGCTGCGAACGCGCTTCACGATCTTGGAGTCAAAAAGGGGGACCGCGTATTTATCATGCTCGGTCGTGTGCCGGAATGGTTCTCCATCCTCATTGCCTGTCATAAGATCGGCGCCGTTATCATGCCGGCTCCGGTTATTCTTCTGTCGTCGGACATTGAATACCGGATCATGAAGGGGAAGGCGAACGTCGTCATCACCAATCGGGCGAACCATGCAAAGGTTGATGAAGCGCTCCGGAAAAGTGATAGTGTTTTTCTCCGCTACCGGCTGCTCATGGACGGCGAGGCACCAGGATGGCAAAACTTTGAAAGGGCGATGTCCAAGGCGGGAACAAAGCTCGACAGGGCGGACGTGGAGGAAACCCTTGCCAGCGATTCATTTCTCATCTATTTCACGTCGGGTACGACCAAATATCCCAAGATGGTGCACCATCTTTGTTCCTATCCCCTGGGCCATTTACGGACTGCCGGTCTCTGGCATAGTTTGACAGACCGGGATCTCATCTGGGTGCTTTCGGACACGGGCTGGGCGAAGTCCGCCTGGGGACTCTACGGGCAATGGACGATCGGCGCTGCGCTTTTCATCCACAATGCCGAAGGACGGTTTGGTGCAAATCTGACGCTTGATCTTCTGACCACAAAAGGCGTTACAGTATTCTGCGCTCCGCCGACAGTTTACCGGATGATGATCCTGGAAGACCTCGCGAAGTACGACTACTCCGCGCTCAGGCACTTTACTTCAGCGGGTGAACCGTTGAATCCCGAAGTAATTAAGGTCTGGAAAGATGCCACGGGAAAGACCATCCACGAAGGATACGGCCAGACCGAGACAACGGTCGTCGTGGCGAACTTCCCCTTCATGCCGGTCAAGGCTGGCTCCATGGGCAAACCGGTACCGGACCTGAACGTCAATATACTGGACGAGGACTTCAAGCCGGTCCGTCCGGGTGAGGTGGGTTACATTTGTATTGAGGTGAATAATCCAAGGCCGGTCGGCATTTTCGAAAGCTATCTGGAAGATCCCGAGGAGAACGGGAAGGTGTTTCAGCAGGGCTGGTACAACACGGGTGACAAGGCGTTCCAGGATGATGATGGTTACTTTACCTTTGTCGGAAGAGGCGACGACATCATCAAAGCCTCGGGCTATCGCATCGGCCCTTTTGAGGTCGAAAGTGTGATCCAGGAGCACCCGGCAGTGGCCGAAAACGCTGTTGTCGCCAGCCCTGATCCCATCCGAGGGGAGATTATCAAGGCTTTTATCGTGCTTGTGCCGGGGCAAAAGGCTTCCGCAGTGCTGGCGCAGGAGATCCAGGACTTCGTCAAAACGAGAACTGCTCCATACAAGTATCCGCGAGAGATCGAATTCATGGAAGAATTGCCCAAGACAGTGAGCGGCAAAATAAAAAGGGCTGTGCTGAGAAACCGTGAGATCGAACGAAAATCAGGCAAGGTCGGCCTCTCCGGCCGGAAGGCGTAAGCTGGTCCGTTGGTGACTCCGATGCTGGTGAAGGTTCTTAATCGATAAGCGGGAAAATGCAGGGGGAAAAGTGAAGTTTCTCATGCAATCTACCCAAAGCGGCAAACTGCTGAAATATGACTACGCCGATTATAAAAGATGATGTTATGCTGTCTTGGTTCCGGTCAGGGGGGGAGTGTTGCGAAATGCCCTTTCTGTTTAAACAATTCCAGAATCGGTTTCGCTTTTCAACCGAGCCTCTTCGCGAGGATTTTCCAATAACCTCTCTAGAAGGCCTTCAGCATGCTGTCGAACTTTCCTTCTTCCAGAGCTTTTAGATAATGAGCACCGATTACCTGTCCTTCATGCTACAGCGCTAAAATCAGGTCCACGCCAGCCTTGCTTCGAGAACGACGAGCAAGTCGGCTCTGCCTTTTGATGTTGATTAACTGTACTTAAACATGGTATAAAGTCAACGTCATACTGACGGGAGTTTCAGCTCTATGAGGCAATTACGGTAGAATTGATATCTGAAAAACGCAAACTCTACGCTTGGGCGTCTGCTCTGGCGATGATTACCATTTATTATAATATTGCCGAAGGTCTGGTTTCGGTAATGTTTGGACTCCAAGATGGCAGCATGTCGCTTTTCGGTTTTGGTCTCGACTCATTTGTCGAGGTGGTTTCAGGAATCGGGATCTGGCACATGGTCCGAAGGATCAAGCAGGAAGGTGCTGAAAAACCCGACCGATTTGAGCAGCGTGCACTTCGAATAACCGGCACGGCATTTTTCATTCTTATGGCGGGATTAATCCTCACGTCCCTCGTTGACATATATGGGGGACACAAGCCGGAAGACACATTTTGGGGAATTATCATCTCGATCATCTCCATCCTGTCCATGGGGCTGCTCCTCCAGCTAAAAGGGAAAATCGGAAGGGCGCTTAATTCTTCAGCAATTCTTGCCGACGCCGCCTGCTCGCGGGCATGCCTTCAACTCTCGATCGTTCTGCTCATCGCCAGCGCAGGCTACAAACTTACCGGCATCGGCGGCTTGGATTCAATTGGAGCGTTCGTTATCGGCGGGCTTTGTTATCGAGAGGGGAAAGAGGCTTTCGCAAAGGCCAGAGTCGGCTCGTTTGCCTGCGGCTGCGAAGGGGGTTGTTCCAGTCATGAGCGGAAAAAAAGGGACGGGTCCGGGAAACAACAGGGTTCGCACTTTGTCTGGTGGAAACGATAGGCATGAACTTTAAGATCGATCTTCACGTTCATACAAAATACAGCGGCGACAATGACGCTGAACCCGAGGAAATGGTTATTCGGGCCATACAACGCGGCCTGCAGGGAATCGCTTTTACTGAGCATTATTATTACAAGGCGTCTGAACCGGTTGAGCGTTTGAAGGAGAAGTACGGAGACCGGATCGTGATTTTGCGCGGGGTGGAGTTTTCGACGGCAGAGGGGCATTGTCTGGTCTTCGGCTTAGATACGGACACCCTTTCGCTCAAATATGCTCCTGCCGAAGAAGTAATCCAGGCTGTTAACCGAGCGGGAGGGGTCGCTATCCCGTCACATCCCTATCGCTCGGTCAACAGTCTGGGCGACCTGGTGAAGACTGTCAAAGGGATTCGAGCTCTGGAGGGATATAACGGATGCAACATGCACCCGTTTAATATGCGGGCCGTGGATGCGGCGCAGATGCTGAATATACCCTACACCGGTGGATCCGATGCCCATGAACCGAAAGACGTCGGTTCCTGTTTGACCGAATTTGACGACCGCGTGACCGAAGAAAATTTCCTCACCTTGCTGAAAGCCGGACAATTCCGCGGAATAGATCTGAGAAAAGTATCGATGATGGTGAACCGGTTTTAATGATTCATTCGCTCTCAGAAATCCGCTCTACCAAACGTGGCAAAGCCATTTCCCCGGAGAACGCACTCTCCTCATAATTAAATATCAGTGCCTCACGCAGGGACGGCACCGGAAGCGTATCCCCGAGAAGGAAACAGAGGTTCTCGCTCGGGAAGCCTTGCATCCACATTTGCTGCTTTCAGGGCCACTCGATGAATTATTGTGATCCCCCCGAACACCCTCTCTTCACTAAAATTGTACCGTCAACAAAGCCGGATTAGCGGGCACCCCGTCAAAAGTGGCAGTAATGGTGGTCGTACCGTTGGTTACTGGCGTAGCCAATCCCTGCGAACCCGCTGTATTGCTGATTTTCGCAACGCTTGTATCCGAAGAATTCCAGTTGACCGATTTCGTTAAATCCTTCAGGCTATTATCAGTATAAACTCCCGTGGCCGTAAACTGCTGTGTCGGGTTTAAACTGGAAATAACAATGGTCGGTGCAACGGGAGTCACTAAAATGGATTCCAACGCGGCAGAAGTTACTGTGAACGTTGCCATGTTTGAGGTTTTCCCGGAGAGGGTGGCCGATATGTCGGTTGTTCCTATCGCGAGGGAAGTTGCCAGGCCAGTATTGTTGATGGTTGCCACGCCTGTCTTAGACGAATTCCACGTTACTGAAGAGGATATGTCCTGTTTCAATCCGCCCGAAAAAGTCCCCGACGCAGCAAACTGCTGTGTTTTGCCCAGAGGGATATTTGAGCTTGGCGGCGTTATGGTAATGGAAGACAAAACAGCCGGAGTAACAGACAGTGTTGATGACGGTGAACTAACGGAATCAAAGGTCGCGGTAATGAATGTCGTCCCCGTGCTGACGGACGTGACCAGTCCTTTGGTGCCGTCGGTGCTACTAATCGTGGCAACCCCCGTGTCCGATGACGTCCAACTTGCCCAGGTGGTCAGACTCTGAATTGCCGCATCTGTAAGGGTCCCCAAAGCAGTAAACTGCTGCGTCGTGCCGTTGGCTATGCTCGCGCTCACCGGGCTTACCGCGATAGACGTCACGGGGGAGGAAATGAGCGCAGCTGTGCCGGTGACACTGCTATAAGTTGCACTGATCATGGACGAACCGGACGTCGTCCCGGCGGTGGCAAGCCCTGAATTAAGGCCGATGGTCGCGACAGACGAATCCGATGAAATCCAGGTCGCCGACGTGGTCAAATCCTGCGAATTGCCGCTTTCCAGGGTCCCTAGAGCGATAAACTGTTGCGCGGTTTTCGGAGCGATGCTGGCAGATGCCGGAGAAACAGCAATTGAATCAACGGTGGATGTGATCAACGTGGTAATTCCGAAAATGCTTCCTTGGGTCGCCATGATGGTTGTGGACCCGAAAGTCATGAGAGATGTGGCGAGACCCTGCGAACCCGGCGCGTTGCTGATAGTCGCAATTGTCACATCCGACGAGGTCCAGGTAACCGATGTGGTGATGTCCCGCTGCACGTTGTTGGAATACGTGCCGACGGCTCTGAATGCAGCGCTTGTTCCGGGGGCAATGGCATTCTCGTCCGCCGTTACCGCGATGGCACTGTTGGCTGGCTTCACGGCGATGGCGGTTAACGTGGATGGTGTCGATGTTGTCGTTCCATGGTTTCCGCATGCGGCAAGCAGGCTCGCGAGTACGATTATTTCCAACGGCCTTCTAACGATGTGCATCATGGTCGCCGCCATCCTTCCATAACCGTATTTTAAGTTTATCACCTTCTCTGCATTTACGTTGTCTCAATAAATTGAGTATAATTAATTTTTAATACTTTAGTTGCAATATCTTATACTTTTTCTATATTAACACGCATCTTCCGCAGAGTGCTGCGGTATTGTTTATCGTTGAGAAGCTTCATAGTTGAGACAATTCACAACAAATGACAGCCTTCTGCTCCAGTTCGATGATGTCAACCCATTCTCGGATGGGGGCCGTTGCTGTGTGTAGTGGGAAAGCTGATAAAATAGCGGAAAGAGAAAAGCAAGGCTGGAACAATCGGGGTTCATCGCATGGCGGGGACGAACAAAGGCGTATTATCCAACGTAGTATATGGCCAGAAATTTCTGGATGCCCCAAGCCATGCCGATGCATGCGGGAAGCGTCAGGACCCAGGCCATCACGATTTTTCCGGCAATGCCCCAGCGTACAGCGGATAGGCGTTTCGTGGCCCCGACACCCAGAATAGCTGTTGAAACGACATGGGTCGTGCTCACGGGCAGTCCAAAGTGGCTCGCCGCCACGATAATGGCGGTGGACGAAGTCTCTGCTGCAAAGCCGTGGATGGGTTCAAGTTTCAACATCTTGACACCAAGGGTTTTTATGATTTTCCAGCCGCCGAAAAGGGTGCCGCACCCCATTGCCAGCGCACAGATAAGAATGACCCATTTCGGCACCTCGACCGACTGGAGGACGCCACCGCTCACCAGGGCCATGGTAATGATTCCCATAGCCTTCTGCGCGTCATTGGAGCCGTGACCAAAAGCCATGAGCGACGATGAGAGGATCTGGAGCCTGCCGAAGTATTTGCTGACGGCGCCTGGGGAGAGGTGGCCGAACAGGTGGAGGATCAGCTTCATGAACAGATAACCGAAGACGATGCCCAAGACCGGGGATACGAACAGAGAGGTGAGGATCTTGACGATACCGCTGATGTTCAGAATTCCCGTGCCGCCGTGGGCCATGGCTGCCCCCGCAATTCCGCCGAAGAGCGCATGCGAGGAGCTGACAGGAAGGCCCATGAGAATCGTGATGAGGTTCCAGATGATGGCTGAGAGGAGAGCAGAGATGATGACCAGGTCGGTGACGGCATGGGGGGCGGCAATTCCCGTGCCCACAGTCTTTGCCACGGCTGTCGTCAGGAAGGCCCCGAGAATGTTCATCGTTGCCGCGAGTGCTACCGCGACCATGGGGGAAAGGACCTTGGTCGATACGACGGTGGCGATTGCGTTTGCCGAGTCGTGCCATCCGTTCGCGACATCGAAGGCCACGGAGAGGATAACGATGAAAATCAGGATTTCATGCATGTTTCAGGACGATGCCTTCAAGGATGTTGGCGATGTCCTCTGCCCGGTCCGAGGCGTCTTCGAGGAGCTGGTAGATATCCTTCCATTTGATGATGTGGACCGCATCTTGCTGATCGTTGACAAGCTTGCCGAGGGCATCGCGATATTTACGGTCGATGCGGTTTTCAAGCCGGTTGACCTCGATGCAATGTTCTTGCACGTGGGAATACTGCTTCGCGCGGAGCTCACGGAGCGCCTTTTTCAGGACGTCAGCGGTCATCTGGAGGTCTTCGGCGATTGAAATGACCTCAGGAGTCGGTTTTTCGATGCGGTAAACCACCATTCTGTCCACGGCGGCCCAGATGAGATCGAGAACGTCATCGATGCGAGATGCCAGGGCATGGATGTCCTCGCGGTCGATTGGCGTCAGGAAGGTCTTATTCAGATCTTTCATGATGTCATGGGTGAGCATGTCCCCTTCCTGCTCGAACTCATAGATTGCCTTCGCTTTCTTTTCAAAGTTCTCAAAATTGTTGAAGGTGTCGACGAGCACATTGGTCGCCCGGGACAGATTTTCGAGAGCTCGGTCGAATTGTTCAAAAAAGTCTATTGATTTCGGGAAGAGGGCCATAGGAATATAAGCAACGCTCCTTCAGGGGATAGATAATGGGAAAATGGCACATGGGGATGCGAGATATGCTTATTTTTTAAGCGCCCTTAAAATATCATAAGAAGTAATTATTTGCAAGCCGGATCTCCTCCTAGAGGCATTTGGAGATTTTTTTATGAGAACTGGGGAGGGGGCGGAAAACAGAAATAAGGCGGTGAACACCTCACCGCCTTATTTCTAGGGGATTGATTGATGGTTAAAAGCTTAGATCGCTTTTTCTTTCCAGCATTTGTCGCATAGCCACATCATGCCTCGGACTCTGCCGGTCGTAGTCATCATTTTTGCCGCCTGCATCGGCTTGCCGCAGCACTGGGGGACGTTGAGATTGACAACAGTCTTCTTGGTGGCTGCTTTTGCGGTTTTACTGATTTCTGCCATGGGAACATCACCTCCGGGGAATATCGCAAAGCCCGTGCATTGTAACCGTATTACGGAAAATGTCAAGAAAATTTTGTTCGAAACATAACGGAATGCATTCTCTTTCGATAACAGAACATATAAACCTCTTGACAATGGCAAGTGATTGATTTATAAATTATAAATAATATGGTTCGGAATAGCTGCACCATCCATGCATGCAGAGCTTTTCAACCCCTCTTCATCGAACTTGTCCTGAGTTAAGATATGGAAGATCATAAACTAAGAGTTTTCTGCGCAGTCGCTGAGACGAAGAGTTTCTCCAAAGCCTCAGAGCTCATCCATCTGACTCAACCGGCCGTGAGTCTCCAGGTGCAGGCCATGGAGGAGCTTTACGAGACGCGGCTTTTCGACCGGTCGGGAAATACAATCAACCTGACGCCGGCCGGTGAGATCCTCTATAGGCGTGCCAAGGAGATCCTCGCTCTTTATGCCGAGGCGCAGAAGAATATCAGTGAAATCACCGGTGCGGTCAAGGGGTCGCTCTCCATCGGCGCCAGTTCCACGATTGGAAACTATCTTCTTCCCCAGATCATCTCGGCCTTCAAGAAAAAAGTACCCCAGGTCAATATATCCCTTGTCGTCGGCAACACGAAAACCATCACGGAGAAGCTGAATGCCGGCGAGATTGATATCGCCCTTGTTGAAGGTGACGTGAGCAAGCAGCGGTTCAGCGTCGATACGCTCCTTTCCGATGAACTAGTGGTGATCATGTCGCCGGCGCATCCGTGGGCCGAGCGGCGAAATATCCCGGGTATGGACCTGATCAAGGAGCCGCTTATCATGCGGGAAGAAGGATCCGGAACCCGCCAGATCATTCTGAAGCATCTTGAGGACCACGGTATTAAGCTAGACCATCTCCGCATTACGCTCGTGCTCGGCAGCACCGAATCCATAAAGAGCGCGGTGGAGGAGGGGATGGGGATTTCCATCGTATCAGCCTGGGCGGCTCGCCAGGCCATCAAACACGGGATACTTAAAGTTACGACGTTTAAGGATGTCAAATTCCACCGCAACTTCAGCATTATTTCTCCGAAGCGGAATTACTGCACCCATACAGCGAAGGAGTTTCTGAACTTCCTGAAGGTCTATCCCATCAAATCCCCTATATCCTAATCCCGAACCATTTCCAGTTCATATATTCCATTTCGAACCATTGTTCATGATCAGTGTTGCTGAGCGCAGGACCATTTTACGCGAGCCCCGGACCTCTGCGCGATCCTGTGTCGCCTTGATGAGCACCGACACCGAAAATCCGCACCGCCGGTCTGCGCGTAACGAGCCATCCTCTTAGTAGACGGATGATGTCAGGGGCTGTCCCCGCCAACGATCATAGGCGGATTTCCAAGCGCAGCGTTGCGACACAAGTCTCGCAAATTCGAACTGTTGCTTCCCTGATGCGAGATTTTATGAGCGCTCAGTCGCTCTGGCCACCTCAGGAAAGCTTTTATCGTGTCGTGCTTTTTTCAGGAAAGAATGCGCCGTACCACCAATAAAGGTCACGGCGAAAATCGTGCCTCCCCTCAAAACGATTAGGGGGGGGCGCAGGGAGATTCCGGTAGGGAAACGGCAGGGTCATGGGTTGAAGGGCATGGTTAAATCGCGCGGTTGTTTATCCGAGCCTTTCTTTGATGATTCCGGCAAGACCCTCAGCAAGCATCTTGATCTTTTCCTGGTCCTCACCCTCGATCATGACACGCACTTTGGGCTCGGTTCCGGAATAACGAAGGAGGATACGGCCCGTCCCGTTGATCTGCTTCTCGATTTCGGCGAAGCGCTGGGCGATTTCCGGGATCGAGGATAGATCTCGCCGTTCTTTGACTCTTACGTTTACGAGAACTTGAGGGTAGGTCTTCATGCAACCTGCGAGCGTCGACAGGTTCTTGCCGGTCTGCTTCATGATGGAAAGGATTTGAAGCGACGAGATGAGCCCGTCGCCAGTGGTATTGTGGTCCAGGAAAATGATATGCCCCGATTGCTCACCCCCGAGATTGTAACCGCCTTCAATCATTTTTTCCATTACATAACGGTCTCCCACTGCCACACGAATGAGTCTTCCGCCCTCCTTCTGCATTGCGAGTTCCAATCCCATGTTGCTCATGACCGTCGCAACGAGCGTGTTCTGTTTTAGCCTTCCTTCCCGCATCATGTGGAGGGCGCAGATGGCCATAACTACGTCGCCGTCGACGATCGTCCCTTTTTCATCGCAGAGAATAACTCGATCCGCGTCGCCGTCGAAGGCAATGCCGATCCGGGCATTGTTTGCGACTGTCGCATGCGAAATCACGTCAGGATAGAGTGAGCCACAGCCCTGGTTGATGTTCATGCCCGACGGTTGATCATGCAGCGAAACGACATCCGCTCCGAGCTCGGTCAGGACGCGAGGCCCGATCTTGTATGCTGCGCCGTTGGCGGAGTCGACGACCACCCGGATGCCAGACAGGTCCATGCCGCGCGGTATAGACGACTTCACGAACTCGTTGTATCGACCGATCGCGTCATCGATTCTGAAAGCCTTTCCGATTTCGGACGCCGTCGGCCGAATGCCGTCAATAGCGCCGGTGAAGATCAGGTCTTCGATCTTTTTCTCGACCTCATCGGGGAGTTTGAAGCCGTCCCTTCCGAAGAACTTGATGCCGTTGTCTTCAAAGGGGTTATGCGAGGCTGAGACAACGACACCCGCGTCGGCCCTGAGGCTCCTGGTAAGAAAGGCGATGCCCGGCGTCGGGACCGGGCCTACGAGCAGTACATCCATGCCCATGGAGCAAAGTCCAGCCGTGAGCGCGCTCTCGATCATGTACCCTGAGAGGCGTGTATCCTTCCCGATGACGATGCGGTGTCTTCGAGGGGAATTTCGAAAAATGTGCGCCGCTGCCCTGCCGATACGGAGTGCCATTTCAGAGGTCATGGGGTCTTGGTTTGCAACACCGCGGACTCCGTCGGTTCCGAACAGTTTTTTCATTGGCGAGTCCTTTCCAGCGTGATATGCACAGTAATGTTCTTCTCGAGAATTTTCACCTGCTTGCCCTGATAATCGACTTTCGGCTCCACGGTCAGGTTCTCATGGGCTCCCTGAATATCGATCGGCATGGTCTGCAGGCGATCCAGAGTCTGCATGACGCCGGTGGGAGCTTCCAGGGTGATCCGCGAAGGCGAGACCGAGATTTTCGCCACATGGAAACCGGCTGCTGGACTTCCATGAAGGATCGGTTTAAGACGGAACGTTTTTAACATCACGGGCTCGAGTTTAACCCTGATTTCCGATAAGGACATGTAGGTAACGGCCACGTCGGCCGGCCGTTTGATATCGTCGGGAGAGATCCGTACGGTGTTCTCTCCGACCTTTGTCATGGAAAGATCGGCGATGCAGACCACTTTTTTCCCGATGGTGATGTCGCGGAGCACCCGTTCTTGGCCTTGTACGCGCACCTCCAGGGAACTGGTCACATCGCCGACAACTGCCATATCCTGGGGGATATTTCGTAGTTCGACCGGGACGGTGAGCGTCAACTCGGTCTTTCCTTTTGAAGTGACGAAGAACCAAAGCGTGAGCGACAGGGCGATCGACAGCAGTTTGATGCCCCAGTTATCGAGTATAATTTTCCGGAAGTCCATATTGTAGTTTCCCGTTTTTTTTCTGTATGAATAGATCGGACAGCGTTTTCCGGAGCGCCGGCGCGTCGGCGATATGATCGATGATCCCGTCCATGACGACCGATATCTCGCCGGTCTCCTCGGAAACGACGACGACCACCGCATCGGCCTCCTCGGTAAGTCCCACGGCGGCCCGGTGGCGAGTCCCGAGCGCTTTCGAGATGTTCGAGGAGAGCGTGAGCGGCAGGAAACAGCCCGCAGCGACGATCCTACCTCCTCGAATAATAGCGGCGCCGTCGTGGATCGGCGAGTAGGGAAGGAATATGCTTACAAGAATCTCCTTGGTTACCTTGGCGTCGAGGTCAGTGCCCATTTCGACGATCGTCGTCAGATCCGTATCTCGCTCGAGCACGATGAGCGCGCCAATCCGCTTGTTGGCCATGGATACGGCGGCCTTCACTGTTTCCTCGATGGATTTCGAACCCTCGACCGGCGAGAGGGACCGGAAGAGGGGCCTCTCGCCGACCCGTGCAAGGGTGCGTCTGATCTCAGGCTGGAACAGGACCACAACGGCGAGCACGATCTGGGACCAGAAGCTGTGGATGAGCCAGTCGACTGTATAGAATTCAAAGGCCTGGGAAGCGATGAGCACGAGCGCGATGATCCCGATGCCGATGAGCATCTGGAAGGCGCGGGTTCCTTTGATAAGCAGCAGGAGGCGGTAAAAGATATAATAGACGAGCGCGATGTCTATTGTATCATTGAACCAGCGGTAGTGCGCGAGGGCTTCGCGTATTTCGGTGAAGTTGTTGAACATGATTCCTGATTTATACCCCAGGGCTCACCCATGAGGGAAAAAGGGCCGGAGGATTTTGCGGTATTTCCGGCCTGCCCTGAATCGTTGTTTTCCGCGTGGAACAACGGTTGTTGATCACATTTTTTATATCGTTGATTCGCAGCTTGATCCTAATAGTCTGCTTTCACCATCGCATCCGTCATGCGCGCGACCTGGACCATCTGCGCTACCTCATGAACCCGGACAAGGGAGGCGCCCCGAATTATTCCGAGGGCAACCGTAGCGGCGGTGCCGTTCAGGCGCTGGTCGGGGACGGGGATATCGAGGACCGTGCCAATAAATTTTTTCCTCGACGTTCCTAGCATAATGGGTCTGCCGAGGCCTTTGAGCTCATCGAGCCGGTCGAGCAATTGAAGGTTGTGCGTCAGGTTCTTGCCGAAGCCGATGCCGGGATCGATGATGATCTTCTCCCGCTTGACGCCGGCCTTCTCCGCCGCCTTGATGCTTTCCTTCAGGAACTCCGCGACTTCGCCGACCACATCGGCGTACTCCGGGTTCTGCTGCATATTATGCGGTGTGCCCTTGATGTGCATGATGACGAGGGCGGCTCCAGTGTCCGCAACAACCTTTGCCATGTCAGGAGAGAAACGAAGCCCGCTTATGTCATTTACCATCGATGCGCCGGCGTCAAGGGCCTTCCTGGCCACAGACGCTTTGTACGTGTCGACTGAGAGGGGAACAGGCAGCTCGACCGAGAGGCATTTGATGACTGGGATGATCCTTCGCAGTTCTTCGTCTTCCGGAACAGGCTCCGCTCCGGGGCGCGTGGATTCTCCCCCGATATCTATGATGTCCGCTCCTGCGGCGGCCATTTCATGGGCGTGCGCCCGGGCGCGGTCCAATGCAGTGAACCGACCTCCGTCTGAAAAGGAATCGGGTGTCACGTTCAGGATTCCCATGATATGGGTGCGACTGCCGAGATCGAGGACTTTTCCCCCACAAGCAATCTTATAATCTGAGAGCAGGTAGTTGTCAAGCAAAGTCTCGATTTTTTGGGGAATAGCGGTGGGGATGCTATCATCTGATGCGAAAAGAGGGGGAAGGCGCTTCAATTGCTCGGGAGCTCCGCTGAGAACAAGCATCGGCAACATGCCGTTTAAAGAAGACGCCGGGACAGTTCCGATACCTGCCCCGACGTCCGATGCTTTCATCACTTCCCGGATTCTCCTTGCCTGATCCGGGGTCAGCCCGTAGATGGTTATGGCAAGCGCTCCACGGCCGGAAATCCGGAGGACAGGCCCCATCTTTCGCTCCTATGCCACCGCTGGCTGGCCGTTGACGATGGCTTCGATTTCTGGGCCGTCAAGGGTTTCTTTTTCGAGCAGGGCCTTGGTCAGCCGGTCAAGTGTTTCCTTGCGGTCACTAATCAGCTTCTTGGCTTTTTCGTAATTCTCCGAAACGATCCGTTTCACTTCCTCGTCGATTTCGATAGCCGTATGTTCGCTATAGTCGCGATGCTGCGCGATTTCGCGGCCGAGGAATATCTGCTCTTCCTTTTTTCCATAGGCGAGGGGGCCCAGTTTGTCGCTCATTCCCCACTCGGTCACCATTTTCCGGGCCAGGGTGGTGGCTCGTTCGATATCATTTCCCGCGCCGGTCGTCATGTGCTGAAGCGCTATTTCTTCGGCGGCTCTGCCGCCGAGCAGGATTGCGATGTTGTTCAGAAGGTGTTCGCGATCATAAGAATAACGGTCCGCAGTGGGAAGCTGAAGCGTGACGCCCAACGCCATACCGCGCGGAATGATAGAGACTTTGTGCACGGGGTCGGTTCCGGGAATGAGCTTCGCAACCATGGTATGGCCGGCCTCGTGGTAAGCGGTATTTTTCTTCTCTTCATCGCTGATAAGCATGGACTTGCGCTCGAGGCCCATTAAAATTTTATCCTTCGCCCGGTCAAAGTCGTCGTTTTCAACCTGCGTTTTGCCCATTCTGCCGGCGAGCAACGCGGCTTCATTCACCAGGTTTGCCAGTTCCGCGCCGGAAAGCCCCGGGGTGCCTCGTGCGATGGCCTCTATGTCCACGTGTGGCGCGAGTTTGATTTTCTGGGTATGCACCTTCAACACGCCGACCCTGCCGTTCAAATCGGGCCGGGGAATCACGACCTGGCGGTCGAATCTACCAGGCCGGAGGAGTGCCGGGTCGAGTACATCGGGGCGGTTCGTTGCGGCGACGAGGATCACGCCTTCGTTGCTCTCGAAACCGTCCATCTCGACCAGAAGCTGGTTTAGCGTCTGCTCCCGTTCGTCATGTCCTCCGCCGAGTCCCGCTCCGCGGTGTCTGCCCACGGCGTCGATTTCGTCTATAAAAATGATGCACGGTGCGTTCTTTTTGCCCTGCTCGAAAAGATCGCGAACGCGCGATGCGCCAACACCCACGAACATTTCAACAAAATCCGAGCCGCTGATCGACAGGAAGGGTACGCCGGCCTCCCCTGCGATGGCCCGCGCGAGGAGTGTTTTGCCTGTACCCGGAGGGCCGACCAGCAGAACACCCTTGGGGATTTTTCCGCCGAGCTTTTGGAACTTCTGGGGATCTTTCAGGATATCGATGATTTCCTGTACCTCGACTTTGGCTTCGTCCATGCCGGCAACCTCGCTAAAGGTAACTTTTTTCGTGCTCTCATTCAGGAGCTTTGCGCGGCTTTTACCGAAAGAGAGCGCCTTGTTGCCGCCCATCTGCATGTTGCGCATTATGAAAAGGAACCAAAGCGCCATGAGGATCAGCGGCGCCCAAACAACCAGAAAATTGTACCAGGGCGATTCCTTGACCGGTTCCGCGTTGATTTTGACGCCCTTGGCCCTGAGGTCCTTGACCAAGTCGGGATAGTCGGGCAGATTTGTCTTGAAGGACTTGCCCGTCTTCAAAGTTCCAAACATTTCCGTGCCTTTGATCGTAACGTCATTGACCTCGTTGTTGGCGATTTTGTCCATGACGTCGCTGAACGGGATCAGGACCGTCGTCTGAGAGACGGGATTGAACAGATTGAAAATGAGCACTGACACGACGACGAAGAGCAGTATCAGCGCCAGATTTTTATAGAATGCATTCACGAATTAAATCCTCCAATTTAGGTTGCCAGAGTACGTGGGAACGTGGAGACTGGAACGCGAAAAATAGACTGTATTTTAGTCTTTTTTAGTCTGTTGCAGAGCACGATCTCAAACGATAATCGTACTATAATAACACATTTCTCAGCTTCTGACAACAGATTATAAGGTCGTTACCGCTGCCGCTCTTCCATGGGAAGCACGGCGATATAAGGCAGGTTCCGATAGCGGTCTTTGTAGTCAAGACCGTAGCCGACGACGTATTTATTCGGGATGCGAAAACCCGCGTAATCGGCTTCGATCTGAACTTTTCTTCGCTCGGGCTTGTCCAGGAGCACACAGACTTTGAGCGATGACGGACCTCGCTCGAGGAGCATTTTTTTCAGGTGATTTATCGTAACGCCGGAATCCATGATGTCCTCAACGAGCAGGACGTCCTTTCCCCGGATGTCTTCTTTCATGTCGGCAATGATTTGAACGGGGTGGCTGCCCTTCGAACTGGTACAATGAATAAAATCCATCCGGACGGATATCCGTAGTGAGCGAAGCAGATCAGACATGAAAAAGATGGCGCCTTTGAGAACGCCGACAACGAGAAGGTCCCTGTCAGCGTAGTCCGAGGATATTCTGGAGCCGAGTTCTTGGATCTTTCTCTGGATCTCTTCGCTCGTAAACAGCGGTTTTCCAAAATCAATGCCGACCATCTATTCCTCCATAAAAAACGAAAGCTGTACGGACCAGGGTGATTTGGATTGAAGACTGAAAATAAGGACGCTTTCCCTATCTGTCCTGATCACGCACGCGAATTATTATGATGCGCCGCGACTCCGGGCCGGGAAGAAACCGTTCATCCGTGCGATAACCCAGTACCCATACGATATCGTCTCCCGCACAAATGAGGGGAATCTTGTCTCGATGGAGCCGGGGGATTTTCTCATCGACGAGGTAGTCCTGTAGTTTCTTGTGCCGGCCCCCCATGCCGGAAGGGCAGAATACATCGCCCGGACGACGACTTCTGAGCGTCAAAAGAAGGCCTATTTTATCATAATCGAACGCGGCCTGCCAGCGATAATTTTGGACATCCAACACCGGCGTTCCAGGTTCTTCCGGGATTATTTCAATCTCCATTCCCAGTTCCGGCACCGTTGTCAGGCCCGGCATGGCGATAGTACGGGAGAAAGCCGCCGTTACTCCTGGTGCCCTGATCAGAAACCGGTCATATTCCCGTTCAATCGTGAGGAGGGGGTGAAAGTTCATGGTCCTGCCCGTCTGGGCTTCCGCCATGAACATTAATGCCTGCTCGATCTGGATTGCGGAGATCCGTGATGAATCCGCGCCGCAAAGGTCAGCGGCTTTTTTGAGGATTCTGCGCCTCAGCGCAGGAAGCAGGTTGCTGAATTCGGTCCTCTTAATGACCACGGTATCATTCTCCCGCATGAACACACCGGACGCCTTTTCGTCCAGATAGAATCGCATGGCTTCATCTTCGTCCCGGAGGAGAGCAGCTTCGAGAGCAAGCGTTTCGACGACGCGGGGGTTAAATCCTTTGAGCAGTGGAAGGAGTTCCATCCTGATCCTGTTGCGCATATAAACGGGTTTCGTGTTCGATGAATCGGAAACAGAGGGGAGCGCCGCAGCATTCAGGTAGCTGAGAATTTCTTCCCGGGTGGACTCAATCAGCGGCCGGATTATGTTGCCCCGCTTTGGCGGAATTGCCGAAAGCCCCGAAATCCCGGCACCGCGCAGGAGTCGCATCAGTATTGTTTCTGCCTGATCCGTTGCGGTATGTCCTGTAGCGATCCGAGACGCTCCGATGGAGCGGGCCACCCGGTCGAGGAACGCATACCGGACTTCGCGAGCGCCTACCTGGGCCGACAGCCTCCGTTCACGGCAGAAAGCCGGGACATCAAACTGTTCGATCGTTGCCGGAATGCCGGTTTGCTGCGCCAAATCGGCAACAAAACGCGCATCGTCTGCCGATTCCTTGCCTCGGAACAGGTGGTTGAGGTGGGCAAGGTGCAGCGTAAGATCAAGCTCCTTCGCAAGCGTCTGCAGGACACTCAGGAGGCAGACCGAGTCCGGACCACCCGACACGGCGACCAATACGCGGTCTCCTGCATTCAGCAGGCGGTACTTCCTGATTGTCTTTTTTACTTTGGCTATTAGCATGGTTATAAAAAGCGGGATCGCTCTTTGACTGCCGCACTCGATGATAGTATTGTTATTATACCGAAGGTTTGCGATGAGATGAGGGAAGGGTTAAAATGGTGGCGGTGCAGGGACTCGAACCCCGGACACAGGGATTATGATAGCAATTCTCGCCGAAATTCCCCCCTCTCATATATCCCTGTTTTACCACGAAAAATCTTTTCTTTCAATTACAATTCCGTTTTCTCAAAATTGGAAGGTGTTAGGTTATGTTTGCCTCAGCCTGTGACCGTGGGCACAGCGGCGGGCACACCTCCCCCTCTCCATGCCGTGCAGCTCCCAAAGCGCAGCGTATCCACTCCGGAGAATCGCCAGCAATACCTACAAAACCGAGAAAGGGAATGGATTATACAAGAATACCGTGAGCTCACGCGGGAGTGGGTTGACTTGACTTCGCGCTCGGAACTTATGACCCGGACTGAGATGATGGAGAAGTTGAAGCAGCTCGACAACTCAACAAGCCGAGAGCTCCGTGGGCATAACGTGATAAATAACGCGCGGCATGGGCAGAGGTAGTGCCCGTTGAGATCAATCCTGTATAAAGCCTTGGCGTCGTTAATCCACATACTCATAATCGGGATCATTTGTTTGATCGAACCGTTCGGTTGTAGGATTGTATCTGCGGCAGAAAGCAGTGCGTCTCAAAATCCCGCTATCATCACGATACATGACGAATCCAAAAAAATAGAGGACCGATGCCCTCAAAGCAATATTTTGCATTATCATGGGATTATCAAGATTGATACTGGGTTCGTCTACCCAGAAAGTAAAAGCACCACCTGGTTCGAAATGTACTCCGTTGAGATTATTACGTGCATGACCAAATGGTGTTCTTGCATTGAATATATTGATACCAATGAGTATGGAAAGATTGCTCTCCGTAATAGTAGCTGGAGTTTCACCGACATTAGCAAAAGTACCATTAATTTTCAGTGGTTGGTTAGGTCCGGTGCTTGGTTCAATCGTAATATTGCGGATGATGAGTCGGGGGCGATGAGTGGAGATAAACTCTTTGACGGCAACAGCAGTTTGGGCTGTTGCAGCACTGGCAGCTTCTTGAGTGGCTTTTGTCGCCACTTTCATTTCGTCAATGGTCTCTTTCAGTCGTTTAGCCTGTCTGCCGAAAACGATCAATTGGAAGGCCAATATTATGGCAGTCAGAAAAGAAATGATTATAGTTACAATATCCATACGAGATTTATGCTTGCGTTCGTTTTCATCTCTTTGGGCTTCTATGTCGTTTTTTGGAGTTGGGATAATCTTGACGAAAAGTGGATTTGTTTCATTTCCATAATCGGGTGGGTGCTCTGTTTGTGTGGTGTCTTTTGTGTAGTTTATGGCTTGTAATGGGCGCGACTCCG
>Ga0335081_10000162_pt1 | contig 130831 bp, 121 predicted proteins | sample Lox_Sample_35_FD_206713 | JGI IMG/M metagenome (GOLD analysis project Ga0335081, IMG submission 206713) | Soil microbial communities from Loxahatchee National Wildlife Refuge, Florida, United States - Lox_Sample_3.5 | ecosystem: Environmental > Terrestrial > Soil > Wetlands | place: USA...
CCGATCGGCGCTTGCTTCCTGACTAGGGAACCTCGGTCGAATGGTTTCGAGCCAAATGCAAAGATCAATCTCAAAAAAAAAGCACCCTAATTTACAACCACATCGCGGCTGGTTTCGTAACACCTTCAAACGCCGTCCCTTGCCCCTCGCGCTCCCCCATCCCGGCTGAAACCGAGGGTGGAGTAATAGAAACTTGTCGTATTCTTACGTGATCGAAAGCTGGGGGCAGGTCAGCACCGCAAACATCAACGTGTCCAACGTCAGTGCCAGTGTCACCGTCGACTCGGGTGCGTCGGGTACTCAGCCCTACGCTTCCGTCGCTTGGTTGCCGAACAATTTTCCGCTGGTTGTGTCAACGCGGGACTTCGACATCGAGCCGTTATCGCCGTTGTCGCGCCCGAACGTGATGATCCAGGTCGGTCCCGATACCACGAGGCACGTCGCCAATCCGTCGGCCATCCAAGCACGTCGCGCGTACACTCGACGACGTTCGTGATTTTCCTGTGCGGCGGATCCCTCCCACCCGCCAAATGTGTGACGGAGTAGGTCGTTGCCGGCATTAAATAAAGGCCGTTGAGAGAAATCTCGACGGCCTTTTCCGCTTGCTGGTGTTATTGGAACGGGAGCTCAGAGTCTCGATTTGAAATCATTTTACCCCCGGGTTGCGGTGCGGCAGCCAGAAGCCGCGCAATTGTCGCAGGTTAGAGCGTTAGAGCCACGGGAGCTGGCCCCAGCTTTGGGCTCTTCATCGCTCGCGCCCTTTCCAACCGAGGCTGCCCCAGCTGCAGCCTGCCTGAGCGAAGTCGAAGGGGCGCCCGCGCCACACCTTTGGGCACCACCGACCTAACCCGCGCTGCACTATTCCTTCTGAGGTGTAAGCCCATCTCGTATTGCCGCTTCAAGCGTCTCGATGTTTATGTCTTTTAGAGCTTTAAAGCGGATGCAATATCCGGTCACGCTCGCCTTGCCTAGTTTTTTTCCGTACGTTTTGGCTAAGTGCTTCTTATCTTTGAGCCCGAGAATATAGACAGAGATTCCGGTTTTGTTTGCGCTCAGACCAACTTGAAAAAACTCCCTGCTTTTTCCATATCTCGGACAATGGCCCGCAGTTCATTGCCCGCGATTTCAAGGAGTTCATTCGCATCTCGGGCATGACGCACGTCCGAACCTCGCCTAACTACCCGCAGTCGAATGGGAAGCTGGAACGCTGGCACGAGTCGCTGAAAAGCGAATGCATTCGACCGGGGACGCCGCTGTCACTGGAAGATGCAGAACGCCTGATTCAACAGTATGTGGATCGCCATGACAACGTCCGGTTGCACAGTGCGATCGGCTACGTGACACTGAACGATATGCTTGCAGGCCGACAGGTCGAGATTCATGCTGAGCGCGACCGCAAGCTGGAAGCCGCCAGACAGCAACGCCAGAGTCGGCGCCAGCAAGCTGCGTGAAGAGCGAAGTGGCTAGGGGCCGCGATGTCGGATAATCGTGAAGTGGATAAGTTCCGTTTGGCCGACCACCCAGGAGCTATCTGGAAGCGTCACCTCAGCAAGTAGAGGCTGATGCGGCCAACTGCTCAGCCGACCGACGCAGTGTTAGACTGCGTCACTCTACGACCGTCGCTCTGTAATCGGTCGGCTCGGGAGCCGCGCCGCGGATTTGTTCAATGATCCGTGCAACCTCGCGGGAAAGCAGATTCTCCCGCTCGTCTGCGACCCCGTGGCCGCTCCCCCGCGCAATGATCCGTTGGCTGTGCGGCGAGAGATCCTTGAGACCCTCCTGCATCGAGTTCCACGCCTGTTCGCGCGCGACTTCTTCGGGCGACGCGCTCGGCCGCGCCGGCACACGTGACGGCTCGCGCGAGATGATGAGCACCGGCAGGGCGCCGGGAGGTGGCGCGAGCGCCACCTCCGCGTCCGTTTCCGGCGAGGCAAGGTATTCCCGCACGCCGGCCCAATACGCGATACAATCGTCTTCCGCGAGCGCCTCGGCGTATCGCCGGTCCGGGCCAGGCGAGGCATGACCGCACCACCCGTGCAGGCGCGCCAGGCCGAGCAGGTACTGAGCGTCGAGCACTGCGATCGCCCACTCGCGGCTCCCGGTGTTAGGATGGAGGCGCTGTTCCTGGTAAGGCGTCGAGCTATCTACGAGGACCAGCCCCGCAACCTCGCCACGATAGTGCGCTGCGTAGTCGCGAATATAGAGTCCGCCTCGTGAAAGGCCTACGAGCACAAACGGCGGACGAACGCCCGCCTTGGCGAGCAGCGCGTGGAGGTCCGCGGCGATGTGATCGGCGTCGCGCGGGGTGTCCGCGCTTTCGCTAGCCAATCCCGGCGCGATCATAAGAGCAGACCCGCGAGTAGCGCGCGAGCTTGGTCTGTAGCGTCATCCAACTGAGCACATCCGACGAGGCCCCAAGACCAGATTCGAGGACAATCGTCGGCTCTCCCGCGCCGATACAGTACAGGTGCATCCTGCGCCCCTGGACCGAGTAGAGCTGGCCCAGCGGCGGATTAGCCGCGCGGAAGCGATAGATCGCGATGGCGTTGTAGACCCCGCACACTGCGACGGCGAGCAGGCACACCGCCGCCACCGTGAGTGCAATGCGCTCTGCCGCCTTTCGCCACAGCGGTTGCATGGCGGTCGCCGGAGAGCGCATACGCCGCGCGGCAAGCCACGCGACCAGAATCGCGAGCGTCAGCAGGAAGGCAGGGACCAAATAGTAGAGGGAATCCATTTATACATGGACACCGCCCGCGACGCGCTGGTTCCCTTCTTAATTGGTCCGAACCATCGATCGCACCCTAGCTACGCCTTGCTACCCTTGCGATCTTGCGTTAACTCGCTGTCACTCGGCCACGCAGCCGAAATGTGGATCGGCTCTTGGCTTACGGGTAAGCCGGAAGTTGAGAACAGTATCGAGCGGCGGAGCTACAATGAACCTGCCGGGTGAAACGGAGGCGGGCTCTGCCGGGATGCAACCATGCTGAGGGATAACCGGGCGGGCTCATCGAGCCGATGAAACGGGGGCGTGAGGACTCGTTCTTGCGCCGCCCAAAAACCCCCATCCGTATCGAAAGACCCCCATGCCTTGAAAATCCCCGCCCGAAGGGCGGAATACCCACTAACGGAGAACGTCGCTTCTCCACTTCAGGCTGAACCAAGACATCCTTACCATCGTCAAACCATAATTTGCATTCTGGTGACACTTGAAGTGTGAGCCGATGCAACTGTCGCATGTCGCTGCGTTTTGGCTCGGGCTGGCTGGCAATATGCTTCTTGATTTGTTCTTCTACGTTCATGTGTTCTGCTTCCTGGTTGCGCGCACGAGATTATACGACGTTTAACCCTTCTGCCCTTGGGGCTGTGGGCTCCGTTTCGCTCACGCCCAAACGAGATCTTGCGGTACGAACAAACCTAACTATTCCCGATCAGTAAACTGAGAGCCTCAGCCAGCTTTCAGGTGTGCCATCCTTTCGGGAAAAGAAGGGGCATCCACTCAAGCCTGACTCTGGCTTGAGTGGATGCTAGCCTTCCGTTTGGAGAGAAAAAGCCCAGGTATATCCGGTAACGACGCGTTGGTTTCGTCCGGCGACGCTTCAGGCCGCGGCCTGTTGCCGGTAAGCCGGAACGAAGACTTCGGCCACGAAGGTCTCGTAATCCGTCGGGGTCGTGTTCTGCGCCGCACGATGTTCGAGTGCGTGTATCTTCCCCGCATTCATCGCGTCCGTCATTTCGACGAGCAGCTTGGCCATTGTCCCCGACATGCCCATCTGAACCAAAATGCCGCGGAACTGGTCGCCGGGCACCTGGACATACTTGAGCTCGGGCTTGCCGATTGCCTTGCCAATGATCGTGACAACATCGTTGTATGAGATGTCGCGTTGCCCGAGCAGTTCGCGAGTTTGTTTTCCCTGGGTGGCCGGATGCAGCAGAGCATCCGCGGCCGCTGTTCCGATGTCGCTTGTGGCGATCATGGGAAGTTTCAGGTCAGGACGAACAGGACTGGCGACGCTGCCCATCTGGCGGATCGCATTTGCCTGACCCAGCGTGTTTTCCATGAAGTACCCCGCCCGAAGAAACAGAACGTTCGCGCTGGATATCTGGTTGAGCTTCTGCTCGAGATTGTGCAAACCCACGATTGGGCCGGTTCCGCTGGAAAGTTCGGCTCCGTTGCTGCTGAGCGCCACGACGTTCCTAATTCCCGCTTTTTGCAGGGCGGCGGCGATGGCATCGCTCACTCGGTTCGAGTGACCGAGAGGGTCCGGGCTGGTGATATTGGGCGGAATCATCACGTAGGCCGCGTCGGCCCCGTGAAAGGCTTTAGCCAGAGCGCTGGCGTCGGTCACGTCAGCGACGAAGGGTTCCGTGCCTTTCGACGTAAGAGGCTGTAAATGAGCTGAGTTTCTGCCGATGACACGCACTTTCTTGTTGTCGTTGAGTAGTTTGGTTGCTACTACGTGTCCAGTATTGCCGCTTGCTCCGATTACAACGTACATGAGCGTACCTCCATGACGGGTTGGATGCCAGAGGGCGGAGATTGGACTCCGGACAGCTTTCCCCAAAATGAACTTTCGCGGTCTTGACATGACCGCCGCAAATCCCTCATCATGTTGCGGGGGTGATATAGCTTATTGATAATTTATTAATAACGCGTATTAACCTATTGTTATTAAAGATTTTACCCGCAACCCCTTATTTTCCAAAGATTTGAGCTCGGTTGCCACGCTAATCCCATGATTTTACAGAACCGCGAGTGTTTTTTTGACGATCGCTTTCACCAGGGAGGCGTCGGTTCTGTCGTAAACATCTTCCGCGGGATGTAAGGCGCCGCCGAAAGTGATCTCGCGATTGGCGTGAGTGGAGTGGTCCTGCACTTTGCCCCATGCGGTCATGTGAATCTGGCGGCAGCGGGCGCAGCGCACGATGTCATTGATGTCGTGAGGACCAATCCCGCCGCCTGGGAGAATCTCGATCCGTTTGCCTGCACGTTTGACGAGTTTTGCGATCAACTCCGCGCCTTCGGCCGCGCTGTCTTTTTGTCCACTGGTGAGAACGCGCGTGATGCCGAGATCAATGAGCTGCTCGAGCGCTTTGAATGGATCGGGAGTGACGTCAAAAGCGCGATGGAAGACAGCCTGGCGCTTGCCAATGATGCGGCGGAGGCGCGAGCAGCGGCGCTGGTCAATGCGGCCATCTTGTTTCAGAATACCGAACACCACGCCTTCGGCGCCGGCCTCGATCGCCGCTTCCGCATCGCGCTCCATGGTGGCAAACTCCGCATCGGTGTAACAGAATCCGCCGCTCCGCGGGCGCACCATGGCGATCAGGGGAATCTTCAGCCGGCGTTTCGCTTCCTGCAGAGTTCCGATCGAGGGAGTCAGTCCCCCGAGAAACATCGCCGAGCATAGTTCCACGCGGTCTGCGCCGCCGGCTTGCGCTTGAATTGCGTCATCGATCGATCCGCAACAAATTTCGAGCAAAATGTCTGGCATGGAAGCTCCCGTATGTTTGAAAACATGATAACCGGAAGATCGGCGGGAGGAGCGTCCGAAGATGCAGTGGGCGCGATTTACCCGGGCGGAAAAGCCTGCCGCGTGACGCCGACCGGGACAGAAGCCACCAGAATTGCCAAATTTTTTACCGTGCCGTGGCGGCTAGGGTTTAACCACCTGCCGCTGGGGCTGCGATATGTTTGGATTGAAATTCGCGTCGCCAGAGTAGTCGGCGGTAATCTTGTCGCTTCCCTCCGGGAAGAATGAAACCGCTAACGACGCGACCCCATTGGCAAGCGTGCCGCTTCCCAGAAGTTGCGTGCCGTCGCAGAAACTCACGGTCCCGGTCGGAGTCCCGCTATTCTTTACCGCAGCCATGACGCCGGCAGTAAAGAGTTGTCAGAAGGTTGTCAAACCTCGATGCACAGCAATTCTCATTGCGGTCTAGTGCGGTGCCTTTAGCGAAGCCAAGAAATCTGCTTTCGTCCTGCATTGCGCGGATGCCTGCGCCTCTTTAAACTGAATCCTTGAATCCGGCAGCATTCGAGGCGGGGCTTATTGACTAAACGACGCTCAAAAGGCGCCTACATGATCTCGGCTGTGGCTGAGATGTACGGCATTCATCCGCAGACTTTGCGGCTCTACGAGCGTGAAGGCCTGCTCAAGCCCTCGCGCACCGAAGGCAATACGCGTCTGTACACAGATGAGGATTTGCAGCGGCTGGAGTTCATCCTCAATCTTGCGCGCGACCTGGGTGTGAACATTAGCGGCATCGCCATTATTCTTCAGATGCGCGAGCGCATGGAAGAAATGCAGAGGCAGATTCAGGAGTTCGTGAAGTATATCCAGGAAGAAGTTCTGTCGCGCGCGACGGCTGCTGCGGCCGACCCTTCGCGCGGGGCGATTGTGCCAGTGCGGGCAATGGTTCCGACCAGCCAACGCAAGAAATAGGGAGACAACCGACTGCCGGCCCCCTCAACATCTTCAGCTGTTTTTCGCCAGCTTTGCCCGCGCTGCCGCATCGGCGGAATCTTCCAGCGGTCCATTTTGGCCGGATTTCCGGCCATGAACGAACGCTGCCCGGTATGCGGCCTGAAATTCGAACGCGAGGAGGGCTATTTTCTTGGCGCCATGTACATTGGCTATGGGCTGGGGCTGGCCGCGATCGTTGTGCTCGGCGTCACTCTCTGGCTCCTCACACACTGGAACGTGATGCGAGTGACGTTCTGGGCCATCGTGCTGTTCCTGCCGTTCGCGCCGATGCTGACTTTGTTTTCCCGAGTATTGTGGATCTATCTCGATCAGGCATTCGATCCGCAGGAACTTGAAAACCGCTAGCTTGCCGGAACGTCGCTCAGGATCAGTTCATCCGGATCAATGCCCCATTTTGGAAAACTGGGGTGGGGGCCAGGTTGTGCAATCGTGGCCGCTTGAGCCGCCGGCAGTTCGGGAGCTTCGCAGATCGCCACATAAGCGGCGAGCCGGCCGATGTAAAGAAAGTCCGCCATGGCGAAGTACAGCCATGTGACCAGGGCGACTCCAATCGCGACGAACCCCGGCGGAATGACGCCGGCAAATGCCAGGGGGAATGCAGCTGCAGCCGAGGCCAGCACAAATGCCAGAAAATGAGCCAGGCCAAACCACACGCCGGCGGCCAGGACGGAGGTGGAGTGGTCGCGAAAGAAATCAACTGCGGCCGCCAATGCTGCAAATGAGTGCTGGCCGTCCCGCACCGCGAAAATCGCCGCCAACGCGAGAAACCAGTTGACGATTCGCCAGGCAAGCCATACGACTGCAAGCACCCCCCAGAAAACCAGAAAAGATATAACGGGCACCGGATTGTGCGCCGATGAAGCAAGGTCGGCAAGGACGAAGGCTGCGAGAACCCCAAGTGCTGCGGCGAATGCAGCAGCTACGCGGAGGAAGTTCAGGCCGAGCAAGGCGCGGAAGTGAAACTGCGGGGCTTTTACATCGGTTTCTGCTGCGGCGCTGCCGGTTTGAAAATACGCGAGCAGCGGTCTCAGTGTGGCCGCCCGGCCGAGCGCGGCGATCAAAATCCAAATCAGCGCGAGTCCTATGGCCATTAACAAGCTGGCTTTAACCACGCGAAGGGAGCTGCCACTGAAAATGCGCAGGATGGCCCGGCCGATCAGGAAGGGTTGCCCGGTGCGCAGCAGAAACAGGTCGCCTTTGGTGACCGGCAAGCTGTCAAGATACTCCGCGACGGAAAATGCCAGCAGCGCCAGTGCGGTTGTCCCGAAGCTCCAGCGCCAGGCGATCTCTGCGAAACCAAACGAAGGCCGCCGGGAGATCAGCCGGAAGCCTTCGAGGGTTGGCGAACGAGGTTTCATGGTCGGCTGCAAACACAACAGCTACCTATGCCATTTTTCTTTTAGGACTTTCTTGAAGTAGTAGGAAGAAAGACTGTTTCGCTTACAACCACATTGGTTGTACGTCGGTTCAGAACTGTAATGATCCTCTTGATTTCTTTTCCTGCTGTCGCTTTCTTAACTTTCTCGTCGGACTTGACGCGCTCATTGATCTGCTCTTCGGATAGCTCTGCAGGCACAATAATGACACTTCGTAGTTTTCCATTAACTTGTGCTGTCCATTCAACTTCATCTTCCTTGGCCAATGCAGCGTCATACTCTGGCCAAGGCTCGCGGAGCAGATTGTTTTTCTCTCCCAGCATCTCCCATAGATCATGGGCGAGATACGGAGCAAAAGGTGCGAGGAGGAGAACCAGATTGCGTTGTACTTCGGCGAGCACTGTCGCGGTGATCCGATTACCCGATGCGTCCGTTTCCTCGACCGAATAAAGCTCGTTTACCAGCTCCATGATCGCGGCGATACAGGTATTGAAATGCCAGCGTCCCTGAAAATCATCACTCACACGCTTGATGGTCTGGTGCAGCTTACGCTGGATTTGTCGGCATTCAGGTGATTGAGATGTTGACGACGTTTCTTTCGTAGCTGCGCGTTCCGCATTTCTCGCCACGAACCGGTACACCCTTCCCAGAAACCTCTGAATGCCTTCGATCCCTTGATCCTGCCAGTCAAGGTCGCGGTCGGGAGGAGCAGCGAACAAGCTGTACATGCGCGTCGCATCCGCGCCGTAGCGAGCGACCATCTCATCGGGCGAAACCACGTTGCCAAGACTCTTCGACATCTTGGCCCCGCCCTTGATCACCATGCCCTGGGTGAACAGGCGCGCCACCGGCTCGTCGTTCTTGACCATGCCCATGTCGCGCATGAACTTAGTCCAAAAGCGCGAATAAATCAGGTGCAAGATCGCATGTTCGACGCCGCCGATGTACTGATCAATCCCGCATTCTCCGAACCAGTAGCCTGCCTTGTCGCGGTCGAACGGAGCATGGTCGTTTTGTGGGTCGGTGTAACGGTAGAAATACCACGACGAATCCACGAACGTATCCATGGTGTCCGTTTCACGCCGCGCGGGGCCGCCGCATTTCGGGCAGGTAGTATCGACGAACTCGGGGATTTTGCCCAGAGGCGAGCCGCCCGTCAATGTGATCTCGGCTTTCTCCGGTAAAAGCACGGGTAAATCTTTCTCCGGCACGGGAACGGTCCCGTCTTTTTGGCAATACAGCATGGGAATCGGCGTGCCCCAGTAGCGCTGGCGGGAGATACCCCAATCTTTCAGGCGAAATGTGACGGTGGCCTTTCCGAAGCCGCGTTTCTCCGCATAGGCTCCCATCTCGGGGATGGCGTCTTCGCATTCGAGACCGCTGAAGGGACCCGAGTTGATGAGTATTCCATCCATACTGACAAAGGGCAGGGGTGGTTCGGCAATCGTCTCTTCAAGATTGTTCGATCGGGGAACGATTACCAGCCGGATTTCCAGCTTGTACTTCTTGGCGAACTCATAATCGCGCTCATCATGTGCCGGGACACTCATAATGGCGCCGGTGCCATAATCCATGACGATGTAGTTCGCCACCCAGATGGGCAGCTTTTCGCCATTGAACGGGTTGACGGCGTAGCGGTGCGTGTTGACGCCGTGCTTCTCAATCGCGCCCATATCTCCGGCTTCTCTGGCTTTGCGCTGCTCGCCAATTAACTGCTCAACCGCAGCGTCGAGCATCTGGTTGTTGCGAGTAAAATCCGCCACCAGAGGATGTTGGGGAGCGAGCTGCACTGACGTGGCGCCAAAAATCGTGTCCACGCGCGTGGTGAACACGGTGATGGCTGAGCCTGCGGACCCTGCCATGCCCTCGAGTTTGAAATCCACCAACGCGCCTTCGCTGCGCCCGATCCAGTTGCGCTGCATGGTGCGGACCTTCTCCGGCCAGTTTTCGAGCTTCGCGAGATCGCGCAGCAATTCGTCGGCATACTTTGTAATGCGCAGGAACCACTGTTCAAGCTCGCGCTGCTCAACCAGCGTATCCTCATGCCGCCAGCAACAGCCATTCACTACCTGTTCGTTGGCCAGAACGGTTGCGCACTTTGGGCACCAGTTCACGCTACTCTTCTTGCGGTAGGCGAGGCCCTGCTCATAGAGTTTGAGGAAGAACCACTGGTTCCACCGGTAGTACTCAGGCAAACATGTGGTCACCTCGCGTGCCCAGTCGTAGCCGAAGCCCAGCCGCTTCATCTGGAGCTTCATGTTGGCGATGTTGCGCAGAGTCCACTCGCGCGGGGGCACGTTGGCGGAGATCGCGGCATTTTCGGCGGGCAGGCCGAAGGAGTCCCAGCCCATCGGATGAAGCACGTTGTAACCCTTCATCCACATATAGCGGGCGAGGGCATCGCCGATGGCATAATTGCGCACGTGCCCCATGTGAAGCGCCCCCGACGGATACGGCAACATCTCCAGCACATAGTATTTCGGCTTGGTTGAGTGGGACTCGGCCGCGTAGAGCGACGGGTCCTGTTGCCAGCGCTCGTACCACTTGGCCTCGATGCGCTGAGCGTCGTAACGAAGCTCGCGGTTATCCGGCGCGGCTTCGCGGGTGACGGTCGTGGCGTCAGTTTTTTGTTCCGGCGGCATAGGGACGAAACTGGCCCCGCTTAAATATCCCTAATTAAATATCCCTAGATTTTACAACGAAGATTCAATGTGGGGGGGCTTCGCCAGCAAGGAGGTAGTGTCCTAATTTGGTTTTCCACAGCCCTGCTAATCTTCGGGTTAGCTCACGGTTATTCCGGCAATCGGGAACAGCGACAGTCTCAAGGATTCGATTGGGCTGTTCACGCCGTCTATCAGGGCCAAGCTCAGTCCGGTGTCCATCCTGTACAGGTCGTAGATCACGCCCGTGCAGCAGTCTTGCGACTCGCTAATAGCCGTCTTGTAGCCGACCACGGCGATTATGACGGCGCTGAAAAAGCGCGGGGGCGGTGGGGCTTCTTGTCCACTTGCAGCTACCAGAGCGGCGAATCGGGAGCACTCCTCGTCAATGTCAGATTGTGGGCCTGTAATGATAAGTATCTGTTCAAACGTCTCCCCGGGGAGAAGAACAGAGCCGATCTGTGCTCCCGACTTAGCGACCTGTTCACAAAGACGCTTCCTTTCGTCGGCAGCTTCTTGTCCGGACTGCTTGCTGATGTGCATGATTGGACTAACCCATACGCCGAACGCTGGCATGTGGCCGACGTTTCTGACTCTAACAGCAAGCGTTATTTGTGCCCCATTCACCGTATAGGTCAGACCGCTAGCAAGATTAACGTCCAACGCCAGCCAGGGTCGCTCGGAGTGTATGAACGCCCTAGTGTTATCACGCATCGTCTCTGTTGCGCGCCTCATCTCGTAGGCTTGATAGCCAATGACAAGCAAGGCCGCGAGCGCAATCCAGACGGTCAACCATTCGGGCCGCTTGAGGGCTGCGTACCAATCTGGAGGGCCGTCGTTGGCTGCTCCTGTATGATCGCTGCCCTGATTTGGTTTTTCATTAGCATGGGACGCTCTCGGATTTTCTGCTTGGGCGGCTTTGGGGGGTTGTTGTTTGTCGGAGTTGGAATATGGGGCACTGGTCATTATCGCTGCGATGACGCAGAGGGCAAAGATAGCCAGAAACACCCGCATAATTTTACGATTGTACTACAAAAATGCTTGACAAGCAGATATTTATGTAGTACAGTAATTGACATGGCAAACGTACTCGACAAAGACAAACAAATCGCGGTTATCGGAGCACTGGCAGAGGGTTCTAGCATCCGCTCTATTGAGCGTCTAACGGGTGTTCATCGCGATACGATCATGCGCTTAGGCGTGAAGGTTGGCGCGGGATGCGCGACCCTGCTGGATTCCAAGATGCAAGACTTGGACTGTAATTACCTGCAATTCGATGAACTGTGGGGATTCATCGGCAAGAAGGAACGCCATTGCAGCGTAGATGACAGCCCCGAACTTGGCGACGTGTGGACGTTCTGCGCGATTGATGCTGAGACAAAGCTAGTGCCATCGTTCAAGGTCGGAAAGCGAACTGGTGCAGTTGCTACCGAGTTTGTGAACGACGTTGCCAGCCGTATGCGCCACAGAGTGCAGATTTCCAGCGATGCAATGCACTCCTACATTGAAGCTGTCGAGAACGCTTTTGGAGCTGATGTAGATTACGGCCAATGCGTTAAGGTTTACGTTCATGATGACGCGCAGCATCCAGAGCGCAAGTACAGCGCCCCGCATTTCGCTTCGGCTCTGCGTCGGCAAATCACTGGAACTCCAGTAATGGAGTTGGTTTCAACTAGCCATATAGAGCGACTGAATGCGACCACGCGACTGCACGTAAAACGTCTGTCACGCCTGACGCTGGCATTCAGCAAGAAACTGGAAAATTTCAAGGCTGCTGTAGCTCTGCACTTCGCGTACTACAATTTCGTAAAGCGTCACAATACGTTGCGCTGTACTCCCGCAATGGCAGCCGGTATTGAGCGCGATTTCCTGAGCGTCGGTGATTTAGTCGAGGTCGCTGCATGAAAACCTTTATCAAGGTTGTAGCTGGCATTGCGATTGGCGCGTCTTGTATTTCGATGGCGCTTGGCTGTCTCTACCTGCTTGCGAGTTCATCTGTAATGAACGCTTTCATCATCTCCGCAGCCCTACTAGGGAGTGGTTTGGTAGTCCTCCTCTTTGGAGGCATGGCGTGGGTGCTTGTAGAGATCGCAGAGAAGCTACCACCACGCGAGTCAAAGCCATGACAAGCCAAACCAAGAAGTTTATCGAACTAACGGACATGCTGTCTTTAAGGTTTGAGTGTAAGCATTGCAATAGCGAGTTGCTAATTTCGTCACTCCGCGACCTAGAGTTAGGGACGCTGAATAACTGCCCGGTGTGTGGCAGGCCGTGGGCTAGTATAAACGGCTCAACGTGCGAACCCACTATCGCTGAGTTCCTAACGGCACTGAATAAGTTAAGAGTCACAGTAGGCCGCCACGAGAACGTATTTCCGGCGGGATTCAATCTAACCATTGAGATTAAAGACGATAAACCGACTCCAATATTGGAGTCCGCATGACAGGCACTCATTACATAGCCGAGCTACAAGATGTAATCCGTAAGTTGCACGGCGTGGAATCGAGGCACATTGAGAGTGTGGCAGTCAAAGAGATATTTCACGGTAAGACGGTATGGGAAGGCGTTGTCGAGGTCTTTGAGCTAATCGGCCATCCAAAGGCTTCGCGGGTTTATGCGTGGGCGCATGACGGCAAACGACCAAGCGAATCAAGCGTTGCCGTTCTGCATGGTGGCCCTATTACGTCAGCGGCCACAGCCGTCAGAGCCGCACTCGTACAGGAGTTTAGAAGCCTTGAGCCAGAAGAAAACTAAGATCGGACGACCCAAGCTGCCAAAGGGCCAAGCTAAGGGCAGCGTCATTCAAGTGCGCTTCACGGCAGACGATACCAAGGCAATCGCAGCCGCCGCGAGAGCCAATAAACAGACGCTTTCAGAATGGGTGCGGAGCACGATTCATGCCACATTGCAATGATGAGAAATTCAAATTAGGACACTACCAGCAAGGATGTCGCGTCAGTTTGAGGGTGTTGGGCGAGTGGCGATATTTTGCTGCTCGCTGTTGGCGAGGGCGCGTCCAATCCAGGCGAAGACGAATAGGGCCACTCCGGCGATCCATGCGCCGAGACTGAACCTTCCTGAAAAATAAAGGGCGATCACGACGCCTGCCGTCATCAGAATCCCCGCCAGAAACAGGAACATGCGCATCCCGTAGAGCGTGGCGAAAGGCAAATAGTGCGCCCCCACAAGGATCATTAATGCCGGGGAAAACCAGTTCAACCTAAAGAGACCCACGGGCACAAGCAGCAGCATCGAAAACGGCAGCACCAACGCGACTTGCATTCCGAGCCAATGAAACTGATTCGGTCTGCTGACGGACGCACGGCCTCCCGACAAACGCAGCAGCATTTGCGTGAGCGGAAAGATGAAAAAGCCGGCAATGACGATGGTCAGAATCGATGCCTTTGGACTGACCCACGTGCCGAGTGCCGCTGACACCAGCCAGATTACGGACGAGACAAGCTGCCCCCAAAAGCCACCGATGTAGACAGACCGTACTTCGCGCTGAGCGTCCTGAATGTCCATGCGGGCCTCCGAAACGGCTGGTGCGTAATGGCTGACTACCTTAACACGCCATGCGCGGCTGGCACGAGTCTTAGGATTTGCGAGAGGGCAGAAGCTCAAACCAGCCTGTGAAAGGCTGGCCCTTACCTAGTCACCAGCCTTTTCAGAGCCGCCACATTTCTTCTGTCATCCCCGGGTCGATCAATCGGGGTTTCGGCGATGAACGCTGCATGGGCAAGGCGCGGATCGTTCAGCAATCGCCGGAAGGCAGCCAACCCGATATTTCCCTTGCCAATGTGCTCATGCCGGTCGAGCTTCGATCCGCGGGCAGCCTTGGCGTCATTGCAGTGCCAGACGCGTACGTTCTGTAGTCCAACCGTTTTGTCGAGCTGCGCCAGCGTCTCTTTCAAACCGCTCTCACTTACGATGTCATAGCCTGCAACATGGGTATGGCAGGTATCTATGCAAGCGGCGATCGGAACGATCCCGTGCAGACGAGCGAGAACCTCGGCGACCTGCTCGAAGCTTCCGCCCAGCGAATATTCGGCACCGGCGGTGTTTTCGATGAGGATAGTAAGATTTCCTTTCGCAAGATCGAGGCCGCGGGCTGCGGCCGCGATGGCGGCGGCGGTCTGCATCAACCCGGCCTCACGGTCGGAACCACGAAAGGACCCGGGATGGAGCACCAGATATTCAGCGCACAATGCAAGCGCGCGTTCGACCTCGCAGCGAAAAGCCTCGATTGATCTTTTTAGAAATAGTTCGGTTGTACTGGCCAGATTCACCAGATAGTTCGTATGAATGACCAACGGCTTGAGATCGTATTGGTCACGGAGGCGGGACATTTCCGCGCATTGCGGGCGACCGAGTTCATACGGCGCCCATTGCCGCGGGCTGGAAGAAAAGATCTGAAACGTATTGCAACCCAGCCGATACGCGCGTTCGGACGCGTTCTGCACTCCCCCGGCACTCGAAGTATGAATGCCGATGCGGCGCGAAGTCAGGCGTGGCGGCTTCTTTGCCGCGGGCAGTTTCAGAATGTCCTGTTCGCGGGCGAGAGAACGGGCCATTCAGGCAGTATAGGTGCTGGTGCGCTGGAACGGTGCAGAGCCCGCGCACTTTGGAGCCTTAGTTCATCGTGATGACTGCTCTGAATCGCACTTTGCCGTTAGCGACTCTCTCGAAAGCGCGGCCAATTTCCTCCAGCTTGTAATCTTCTGCAATCACTTTGACTTTGCCCTGGGCAACGTAGTCGAGCGCTTCGTAGAGGTATTCGCGGCCGTTTTGCGACGACCCCATGAGCTTCACGCGCTTGAACATGATTTCGGGCGGATAGACCAGCGGTTCGCCTGAAACACCCATCAGCACGACGCCGCCGTCGGGACGCATGCCTTTCATGGCATCGGCGGTGGCGCTCCAGGAGTTGCTGGTGGCAAGCAGGACATCCGCGCCGCCAGCGGCGAGCAATGCGTCTCCGCCCGAGACGATTTCGTCCGCGCCCATGTCGCGAATCATTTTTTCTTTAGTCTTTGGACCTTGTGACCGCGATGGTAGGGAAACTTGCCGCTCTCGAGTATTGGAGCGCCAGGTGCCCTAGACCTCCAATGCCAACAACAGCGACGCTCGTGGGGTTTAGGATCGCCCAGGCGCAAACCGCTCCAGACGGTGTATCCGGCGCAAAAGATCGGGGCAGCCTGTTCGTAACTGACCTTATCCGGAACCAGCATGGTTGCGTCGGCGTATGCCAGCATGTATTCCGCGTGGCTACCTTGCAGATTGATCCCTGTAGAAATTCTGTTTAGACAGAGTTCCATTTTGCCGCGCAGGCACCATTCGCAACGGCCACAGCCTTTTTGCGCCCAACCCACGCCGACCCGGTCACCGACTTTGCGGGATGTTACTCCGGGGCCAACTTCAACGATTTCCCCCACCGGCTCGTGCCCAAGCACGCGGGGAAACTGCGTGGGAATCTGGCCATGCGTAATGTGCACGTCGGTATAGCACAGTCCGCTGGCATGAATTTTGATCACGACCTGATTCGGTCCGGCTTTGGGGGTGGGCCACTCTTTGACCTCCCATGGACCGTTGACTGAGGGAACGACCGCGGCTTTCATGAGTGCTCCTCGGGAAATCGAAGATGAAGGGCAAGGCAGCTACGTAGCTATTGATGCCTGCCCAGTTTGCGCGGACGCAGGAAATCAGGAGTGTCCTCGAACCGGATCTGGAGCCCTTAATCGCGAAGGCGGGAAAGGATCGCGAAGGCCGCGCAGAAAGGCAAATCCAGGCCAGGAGACTGCCAGAAATTCGGGAGGACAAGTTTGCCGCGATCCCGCGCCTCACGATAAACTCTAAGCTTTCGAGGTTACGATGCTGGTCGTTATGCAGGCGCACGCTACCGAAGATCAGGTACGCGCGGTCTGCCAAAAAATCGAGAAGCTCGGCTACCGTGCCCACGCCATTCCGGGCGCGGAACGGACTGCGATCGGTATTACCGGCAACAAAGGCGAGGTCGAGGCCGGCACCCTGGATGAAATGCCGGGCGTGCAGGAGATCATTCGCGTAACCAAGCCGTACAAGCTGGTCAGCCGCGATATTAAAGAAGACAACACGATCATCCGATTCGAGGGCACGGATGCGACCATCGGGGGTCCGGCGCTGGCGATCATTGCCGGCCCCTGCGCGATTGAGAGCCGCGAACAAGCCTTCGCCGTTGCCGAGCGTGTGAGCCGCGCCGGCGCTCGGTTCTTCCGCGGCGGCGCTTACAAGCCCCGCACCTCGCCCTATTCATTCCAGGGACTCGGCGAGGAAGGTTTGCGCATTATGGCGGAAGTGCGCGAGAATTTCGGCCTGCGGACGATCACGGAGGCCATCGACAACGAGTCGCTGGAACTGGTTGAAGAATATGCCGATATTATTCAGATCGGCGCGCGCAATATGCAAAATTACTCCCTGCTCCGGCGCGCCGGACGTTCCCGAAAGCCGGTGATGGTTAAGCGCGGGATGTCAGCCACGCTGGAAGAATTTCTCATGGCGGCCGAGTACGTAATGAGCGAGGGAAATTACAACGTTATTCTTTGCGAACGTGGCATTCGCACCTTTGCCGACCATACGCGCAACACCCTCGACCTGAGCGTCATCCCTGCGGTGCAGCGGCTGAGCCATTTGCCGATTATCGTAGACCCGAGCCAGGGCACTGGGAAGCGCAATAAGGTCACGCCTCTCTCGCGAGGCGCAGTTGCAGTCGGGGCAGATGGTTTGATTATCGAGGTCCACCACCAGCCCGACCAGGCTCTTTCCGATGGCATGCAGTCGCTCTATCCCGATCAATTCGACGAATTGATGGTGCAGATCAGGCAGATCGCGCCGGTGGTGGGAAGAACAGTACAACAGCCGATGAGGGCTGCGTCAGCGTCGCTGGCGGGGCGGTCCTGAAGCGATACTGCCAGCACAAACGCCTCTGAGCGCCTATTCGCTGGTGAAGTAATCCACTGTTACGGGGTTCTCGAACATTGAATAATCCCGCGTCACCACGGTAATCCCACTTTCGGTGACGAAATATCTCTGGCGGTCGGCTTCCACGTCGTAACCAACCGTAGTGCCCTCTGGAATGTGGACATCGCGATCAATGATCGCCTTGCGAATCTTGCAATGGCGGCCAACACTTACGTGTGAGAAAAGAATACTCGCATCTATTTCAGTATAAGAGTTCACGCGCACATCCGGAGAGAGCACGCTATTTTTCACAACCCCCCCGGAAACGATGCAGCCCGCAGAGACAATCGAGTCGAGCGCCTGGCCGGTGCGCCCGCTTTCTGCAAACACGAACTTTGCGGGAGGATATTGCCGCTGGTGGGTGCGGATCGGCCAGTGTTCGTCATACAGATTAAATACTGGGGACACGGAGACGATATCCATGTTGGCCTCATAGTAGGCCTCAAGGGTTCCCACGTCGCGCCAGTAAAGCGCTTCTTTCCGGTTCTCGTCCACGAAATCGAAGGAATAAACACGATAGTCATCCGCCATTTTGGGCAGAATGTTTTTGCCGAAGTCGTGGCTGGACTGCGGATCTTCGGCATCTTTGAGCAGGACGGGGATGAGCACATCGGTATTGAAGATATAGATGCCCATCGAGGCCGAGACTTTCGCGGGGTTGTAAGGAGAGCGCAGGTCAGTGCTTTTCGGCTTTTCCAGAAACCCATTCACGCGGGAATCACTGTCCATGTCGACCACGCCAAAGCGGTAGACTTCTTCGGGATCAATCTGGATGGTTGCCAGCGTGACATCGGCCCCGGAATCCATGTGCTGCTGAAGCATGCGGCCGTAGTTCATCTTGTAGATGTGGTCGCCCGAAAGGATCAGCACCCGGCGGGGCTGCTCGGACCCAATCGAATAAATATTCTGATAAACGGCATCCGCAGTGCCCTGATACCAGTTCTCGCTCACCCGCTGCATGGGCGGAAGAACCTCGATGAACTCGCCCATTTCGCGGCCGACGATCGTGCCCCAGCCCTCACGAATGTGCCGATTGAGGGACAGTGCTTTGTACTGGGTGAGAATATAGACGCGCCGCAGGCCGGAGTTGACGCAGTTGGAAAGGGTGACGTCAATGATGCGGTAGATCCCCCCGAAACTGACGGCCGGTTTGGCGCGATCACGGGTGAGAGGGTAAAGGCGCTCGCCTGCTCCTCCAGCCAACAAGACTCCGAGAGTATCCTTCATCGGGCTTTCACTTTGATGGCGATATGGATGTCAGAGATGCGCGGTGACCAAAGCTCCCCACATCGTATTGAACGGCTAAATACTAGCACAGGCTGTCGAAGCAACGATCTGCGGGAAAACGGTATCTTTCCATGAAATCTAGGGGTTACCGCGGTAATGTTTGCAGGCTGACTCGATACTGCCAAACTTTATCTGGCGGCATCTCCCGCCCCGGAGTTCACCGTGCGAAAATCCACGCCCCTTTTTCTTGTCTTTGCCTTTACGCTCACCGCGCTCGCTCAAGAAACCACTGCAAGTACCCAAATGGCAGGTTCACTCTCGACTGCCATGATAGCCCTGAAAGACGGAACGGCAGTGCATCTGCGGCTCGATCAGGCGGTTTCTTCCGCGGAAGCTCACACTGGCGATCCCGTGGTCCTGGAGACGACCGAAGATGTCGTTGTGAACGGCCGGGTGATAGTTCCAAAAGGAGCCAAGGCGAGTGCAACCGCACTAATGCCCGACTCAAAGAAAGTCAAAGGCCAGGTGGACATTAATATTGGGCAGCTGACCCTTGCCGACGGCACGGAAGTTGCCCTGCGGGCCAAGGAAGCAGCGGTGAGCGCGACGCGGACCCTGGAGTTCTTTCCTCCGGCGCCTCCTTACCCCTACATGAGCGGCAAGGACAAGATTCTTCCCAAGGACCTCTTGGTTACGGCATTTGTGAGCGGTGATCTCGCCCTCCGGACAGCCGCTTTCCAACTGGCGACGCCATCCCCCGCGACTGTCGCTCAGGTCGCAAACCCGCCTGCAACTGAGTTAGATGTGACATCCACCCCCAGCGGGGCCGGGATTGAAGTGGATGGCCTGGTGGTCGGGGAGACGCCTTCAGCGGTTGCGGTTCGGGCAGGAGACCATACGGTCTCGGTTCGCATGGCAGGCTTTGATCCGTGGCACCAGCTGATTCATGCCGGCGGGGGCAAGATTGCGCTCAATGTGCAATTGAAGAACGGCGGCGCAAATGGAGAGACCATGAGTTGCTGGGGAGGGATGGATTGCGTGACTTCCAATACGGGCATAGCACCCGTAGTCACCACCAAGCCCGTGATGCAGCAGAAGAAAAAGCCGACTACGAACTCATCGGATGAGTAGTTGTCTGGCTCATCCCTCAAACAATGGTTTCAAGCTGCGTCGTCTTCTATCTTGATGCGAAGGGACTTGAGGAACTTCAGATCCTGATCGCTGATTTTGAACTCCGGATTGCTGGTAAGGGTGGTAACCAACGAGGTCTTGTCTCCGGGTTTCTCGCCTGGTTTGCTGACCCCAATTGTGGCTTCCAGCACCAGAAAGATGTCGTATCCCCCGTCTTTGATTCGGGACACGACCTCGGCGATCTGCTCGGAATCTGCCAGAGATTCGTTAATGGCCTCGCCCAGCTCTTTCATGAGTTGTTTCAGTTGCTGGTCCACGTCCCCCCCTGTGCCTTCAGGATCGGAAAAAACGCCTGAAAAAAAACTCCCGAAACTCTACAAGTACTTAGATGCGTAGCTGCGTCACAATGCTTCGTGCTACAGGTCACGCAACGGCGTTATTGTACCCCTAACCTAGCATAACCCGACATTGATAAAATCAATGCCAATGGCAAATGTGTCAAACGTCCGCAAAGCCGGAATCGTAGCGCGGGTGGCAGTCCAGCAGGCTCGGCGCAGCCGCTTCATGAGCGCCACGGAGAATTTTTTTCGGATCGCTCTCGGCCAAGTAAAGCGGATTCTTCATCAACTGTGGCTTGAGGTAACCGGGCTTGTTTTCTTGGTCTTAGCTGGGGTCGGAGCATTTGCCGTGGCGCGAGAATTTAATCGATACCAAGGTGGAAACGGCAGCGTCGGCCGGGTCGGCCTCGCGATCTGTTTCACCTTCGTTTTTGGCTGGTTCGGGTTAACCTCCTTTTGGCGAGTGCGAAAGAGCCGAAGTTCTCGATGAACGAGAAGGTCAAAGTCGTGGGGTAAAGGAGCCGCTTACGATGGGTGCAGGTGCCGGGATCCGTCCGCTGTATACGCCCAGCGACCTCGAAGGCTGGGACTATGACCAGGAGTCGGGCTATCCAGGAGAATATCCGTTCACGCGTGGCGTGCAAGCCACCATGTATCGGGGACGGCTCTGGACGATGCGGCAGTATGCCGGCATGGGAGACGCCGACGAATCGAATAAGCGTTACAAATATTTGCTGGCTAACGGAACCACGGGGTTGTCGGTGGCTTTTGACTTGCCAACCCAGATCGGACTGGACTCCGACCATGCGCTGGCGCGGGGTGAAGTGGGCAAAGTGGGTGTGGCCGTTGATTCCCTTGACGATATGCAACGGCTGTTCGAGGGAATTGACCTGACCAAGATTTCTACCTCCATGACCATCAATGCCACGGCGGCCATCCTGCTGGCGTTATATGTTGCGGTGGCCCGAAAGCAGGGGGCTGACATTCGCAACCTCTCAGGCACGGTGCAAAATGACGTCCTGAAAGAGTACATTGCGCGTGGAACTTACATTTATCCGCCGGCGCAAGCCATGCGCATCATCACGGACATGTTCTCCTGGGCGAACGAACATGTGCCCGAATGGAACACGATTTCAATCTCCGGTTACCACATGCGGGAGGCGGGCTCTACCGCCGTGCAGGAAGTGGCTTTCACCCTGGCGAACGGCATCACCTACGTAAAGGCAGCAATGGACGCGGGCCTCGACGTGGACAAGTTTGCCCCCCGGGTTTCTTTTTTCTTTAATGCGCACAGCAATTTTCTGGAAGAAGTAGCCAAGTTTCGGGCCGCGCGCCGGATGTGGGCGCGGATCATGCGGGACCAGTTCAAGGCGAAGAACCCACGCTCGTGGATGTTGCGCTTCCACAGTCAAACCGCAGGTTCCACACTGACGGCGCAACAGCCGGAGAACAACATCGTGCGCACTGCTTTGCAAGCGCTTTCGGCGGTGCTGGGCGGCACGCAATCGTTGCACACAAACTCCTACGATGAAGCCTTAGCACTGCCCAGCGAATCGGCCGCGCGCATCGCTTTGCGCACACAGCAAGTCATCGCTTACGAGTCGGGGGTCCCGCAGACCATTGATCCCTTCGCAGGGTCGTACTTTGTTGAGAGTTTGACGAATGAGATCGAGCAGCGCGCAACAGATTATCTTCGCAAGATAGATTCCCTGGGTGGAATGCTGAAAGCGATCGAGCGGGGTTACGTACAGCAGGAGATTCAGAATGCCGCTTACGAATACCAGAAGCAGGTGGACCACGGGCAAGCCACCGTCGTCGGAGTGAACCGTTTTACGGTAGAACAGGAAAAACCGATGCCGATCCTGCATATCGACGAAGGCCTGGAGCGCAAGCAAGTCGAGCGGGTACAGGCGCTGCGCGCGGGGCGGAACGAGAAGGTCTGGAAGAACGCGCTAGCCCGAGTCGAAGAGGCGGCACGCTCCAGGGCGAACCTAATGCCACCCATCATCACTGCGGTCGAATCGATGGCCACAGTGGGAGAGATTTCCGACACGTTGCGAAACGTATTCGGGGAATATAAAGAAGCGGTGGTGGTCTAGCAGCTTGCGGAAAAACTCGGTTCGACGATGTTGGCGAATCCCTCCGTTTACTACTCAAGCGGAAACACTCGGTTCGACGATGTTGGCGAATCCCTCCGTTTACTACTCAAGCGGAAACACTCGGCCTGCCCTCGCCCTTCCATCACGCACAACTGTGACGCTGGTCGCTGCACGGCGCATCCCACCGCACTAAGCTGACTTGTAGGTTCCGTGAATTTTCCTCAGTAGCAGTCGGGGCTCCGCAAGATCTATTCCAGAACCACCCGGAACCGAGGCGGTTTTCCTGCGATCTGAAATCTAAATTTTCGTCAGCCGCGACTCAAGGCTGCAGGAAGTCCCAAGGATTTCATATCAGCCACGGCGACATGGCGGGAGGACAACATGAAATTGAAATCATTTCGCAGCAGTGCGGCGCTCATGCTTGCAACGCTCATGCTGTTGGTCGCGGCGGCAACCGCAACCGCTCAGACCTACACCGACTTGTACAACTTCAGCAACAATGGAGGCCCGAACGATCCTCAGTGGTCCGGCATCATAGCCCAGGGCCGCGACGGAAACCTGTACAGTACCACTAATCAAAACTGGACCGGGGGACTAGGGGAGTGTCCAAGATCACGCGGCAACGTTGACGGTGCTGCATAATTTCGACGGGACGGACGGGAATGCTGCCGTTAGCGGCCTCACACTGGCCACCAACGGGAATTTTTACGGCACAACGTACTGGGGGGGCGCCTCCGGGTATGGGACGATCTTCAAGATAACAGCTGCAGGCAGTCTGACCATGTTGTATTCCTTTACCAACGGGGCGGACGGCTCTAACCCCACGGCGCCGCCCATTCAGGGCCTCGATGGGAACTTCTACGGGACGGCAAGTGGACAGGGCGAAAATGGAAGAAGCGGCTCTGTATACAAGATCACCTCGTCGGGCGTGTTTACCACACTCCACAGCTTTACGGGTACCGACGGAGCCATTCCCACTGCTCCTCTGATGCAAGCGACCGACGGTAACTTCTACGGAACCACGTACTTTGGCGGCGCCAACGGGGCGGGTACCATTTTCAGGATCAGCGCTTCGGGGAAGTTCAAAGTGCTATTCAACTTTGCCCTGGTGACTGGGTATCCTAACGCTTCGTTGATCCAGGGCAGCGATGGCAACTTCTATGGCGTAACGACCGGAAACAGCGGAAACGGCTATCAAGGAGGATTCGCGTTCAAGATGACGCCCGGCGGCATGCTCACCGTTCTTCATACTTTTACTGGCGGTAGCGACGGGGACAACCAAATTGGGGGTTTGGTGCAGGCAACCGACGGGAACTTCTACGGCACGAATAATGTGGGAGGGAGCGGGGGTGAGGGAACTATTTTCCGCATCAGTTCCACAGGGGCATTCACCACGCTTTACGGGTTTGATAATGACGCCGTAGGGGCCAACCCGCAAAACACGCTGCTGCAGCACACCAATGGCATGCTGTATGGGGAAACTGTTATCGGTGGCACATCCAATATGGGTGTGTTCTACAGTTTCGACGTGGGTCTTGGGCCATTCGTTAGTTTCCTGCCTACCACCGGCAAGGTCGGCACGAACATCGACATCCTCGGCCAAGGCTTTAAAGGAACGACCAGCGTTGCTCTTAACGGAGTTCCCGCGACCTATAGCGTCAAGTCCGACGCCTTCCTCATAGCCACGGTTCCGAGCGGTGCGACCACCGGTTTGGTGACGGTGACGACGCCCACTGGCACGTTGACCAGCAACAAGAAGTTCATCGTCAAGCCGTAGAGAAGTACAACCTTCGTGCGGGGAGGAGACATTCCTCTCCGCGGGTGCTTCACCCTCCTTCGCGTATTTCGTGAAAGGGTGGACACACCCAAACAGCACAATTCATAGCAGCCACGCAACCTGGCAGAAGGATTCACAATATGAAAAATATCAAAGCAACTTGCACTAATCGCAAGAACTCATGGCGCACGATGGCTGCCCTGATGCTGGCCACGATTCTGCTGGTCGGGATTGCGGCAACCAGCACTGCGCAAGCGCAAACTTACACCGTGCTCTACAACTTCGGAGGCGTGCCCGGAGATCCGGAGTGGTTTGGATATTCGGGAGTGATCGCGCAGGGAGGAATCTGCTCTCGGATGAGCACTTCACCGTGGACGGAACCCTGCTGGAGGCATGGGCCGGACAGAAGAGCTTTCGCCGCGTTGATGATGACCAGCAGCCGCCCACCACGGGAACGGGCGGGGGCTCAAATCCAACCGTAAACTTCCACGGGGAGAAGCGCAGTAACCAGACCCACTGCCCAACTACCTACCCCGATGCCATGAAACAAAAAGACGAGGAATATCCCTCGAATCGAGTCTTTTTCAGCAGCCTGCTAAGCTTGCTGGCGCGGCTACGCTCCCGCCGACAAGCGATGGTGGCTCTTGGCCTGAGCAATACCGTACTGCCGGATCTTGTAGAGAAGCGCCTTGTAGCTGATCTTGAGCAATGCCGCGGCCTGCTTGCGGTTCCAATTGGTCTCATCGAGTGCTTTGGTGATTGCCTCGGCCTCGGCTTCATCCTTTGCGCTTCTCGCCACTGATTTCAACCCACCGCCGGAATGCCCGTTGCCGTGCTGGGAGAGGTCGAATGCGGTGCCGCTCCCGTCGCTCTTAGGGTGTAATTCCTGAATTGCGAGTTTTTCGTCGCCCAAAACCAGGTAGCGTTTCACAAAGTTGTTCAACTCGCGGAGATTCCCGGGCCACGGATACTCCTGGCACGCCTGCAGCAACTCGGGTGTAAGCGGCAGGGGAGAGCGGGCGAAGCGTTCCGACATGCGCGCCATGAAATGCTTGAGCAGAATGGAGATTTCTTCCTTGCGCTCCCTGAGCGGGGGAACATTCAACGTGAAAGCATTCAAACGATAATAAAGATCTTCGCGCAACCGCTTGTTGGCCAGCGCCTCGGGGATGTTGATGTTGGTGGCAGCCAAAATGCGCACGTCGACCTTAATCACCGAGCGGCTGCCTAGGCGGGAGAACTGCTGGTCCTGCAAAACATGCAGCAGCTTGGCCTGCAGCCCGGGCGGCATTTCCCCGATTTCATCCAACAGGATTGTGCCCTTGTTGCACAGTTCGAACTTGCCCGGCTTGGGGTGAGTCGCGCCCGTGAACGCTCCGGTTTCATAACCGAAAAGCTCGCTTTCCAGGAGGTCCGCGGGCACCGCGGCGCAATTCACCTTCAGGAAGGTGCGGTGAGCGCGTGGCGAGAGCTTGTGGATGAGCCTCGCCATCACTTCTTTTCCGGTTCCGCTTTCCCCCAGCATGAGAACCGGGATATCCACGTTGGCGACCAGGGCGGCCTGCGATCGCAACTTGCGCATGGCAGCGCTGGCTGCGACAAAGAACGTATCGTCCGCCAGTTCTTCCACCTCACCGGCGTAATTCTGCTGATTCTTGTTCAGGCACTGGTCAATAACGGCGTCCAGCTCAGCTTTTTGAAACGGCTTCGTGAGATAGTCGTGGGCTCCCAGCCGGATCGCCTGTACCACCTTGCGAGTGTCGCTTACACAGGAGAGCATCACGACTCTTAAGGCGGGCTGGAGCTTGCGCAGCTGTTCCAGAGTCTGGAGCCCGTCAATCCCGGGCATCAGCAGGTCCAGGAGCACCAAATCCGGACGCAAGCCCTTTTGCACGCGTTCCACGGCCTCTTCACCGGTGCTGGCGGTTTGAACCTTGTAATTGTCTACTTCGAGCAAGGTCTTGATATAGCGCAGCATACCTGGCTCATCATCCACCAGCAATATGCAGCTCGCATCACTCATTTGCTTTTCCCTTTGTTTTGTCGAGCACAACCGAAGGAGGCTTTAGCGGCACAATGAAAGAAAACTTGCTGCCCGCGCCCGGCTCGCTTTCCACCCAAATCTTCCCGCCCATACCGACCACCAATCGTCGCGCGATCGCCAGCCCCAAGCCCATGCCGGAATGAGCCTCGCTTTGCGGAAGCCGGAAGAAATCGTCAAACACTTCGATATGGTATTCGGGGGGAATCCCCGGGCCAGTATCGGAAACACTTACTTTGACAGAATTCGGCTGGAAATTCATCTGCCGGCGCCGTTCCTCGAAAACATCCTTTTTGACCACACTGCGGCGCTCCCACATGTAAGGCTCGGCGTGGAGCCACACGGTACCACCGGCTGGCGTGAATTTGGAGGCATTTTCCAATAAATTGGAAATCACGCGCTGCACCTTTGCGGAGTCGAACTCGAACGGCTTCACCTTCTCGTTCGCCAGGAAATACAAGGCCAGCCCCTTCTCCTGGAAGGAATGCGACCATAACCGGCACACTTCGGAAAGGCAAGCATTGATATCGCCCAGCTCAAACTGCATCCGAACCTCGCCGGTTTCAAGCACGCTAAAGCTGAGAAAGTCCTGGATGAATTGCTGCAGGCGATGACCGCTGGAACGCATATCGCTCAGGATCTGGCGCTGCCGCTCATTTAATGTGCCTAACTTTTCGCTTTGCAGTAGCTCGACGTACCCATTCATGATGGCGAGAGGCGTTTTGAGATCGTGAGCCGCAGATGCCAGCGCATTGGTTGTACGGAGGAAACGCTCGCGCAGTTGGGTGTACTCTTGCAACAACTGGTGGCTGCAGGCCGGATCGGGGCAAGAATCTGTCCCTTCCGGCGCGGCTGGACAGAGTGCTGAAGAGTTCGCCGTCTTGGGAACCTTTAAGTCCGGAAAAAACGTATTTTCGGGTGTTGTGGCCATAGATAACCGAAATCGTGGTTCTCAAGAACGCAAGGGAGGGCTGGTCACTGGGCGCAGTGAATGGTATCTTCGCGGATGGTATGACATTGTCTTCCGTCTGTCAATGAAAAATGCAATGAATTTGTCACTGGTAGTAAGAAGCTTGCATTTACTAGAACTTCGCTCCAGATATCAGACAGCTCATCTTGGCGAACAAAATAAGAATACATACTGTAGGAGGCGAACTCTTCCTGCAGCCTCTTCAACATCTAGCGACGAATTGCCAATATAGTAACTGTAGAACTAATGGTCCTACCACTTCAGGTTTGGCCCCCTAGGTGCGACGAGCGGTCTGGTAACTGTCCTCCCGAGGATCTGCTTGACTCGACGAACGCCTGGTGTGGAACGCCGGAAATGGGTACGTCTGCCGTTAGCCATTCCTGTTTTTGTCCGCAGTTCTGATGAGAACGGGAAGGAATTCCTTGAGTTTGCCACAGCCCTGAACATCTCCGCGGGAGGAGTCCTGGTAGCAGTGAGACGGTCTTTCCCGCTACCGGCGCAAGTTCTGCTGGAGATCCCTAGCGCGCCCCTGCTGGCTGCCAACAACCTGCCCAAGGCCCATCGAAACATGCAAGCTCAGGCCTTACGAGTAACCCATGCCGATGGTTACCATCTTGTAGGGATCAAGTTCCTTCAGCCTCTGCTGAACGGAAGGCATGGCCCGCGAAGGAAAGTTGGTTCTTCGGTGTGAAAAGTTTTTCCTCTTGAAAATCCAGGGCGTGAGTCGTCCGACCATGGTTCCCGTTGCCATTCCCGGTTCCATGCCGATTCCTGTAACAAAATGAAATTTATCGGGTTAACCATCATATGGAACCAGCATGAGCGGCCCGGTTGAGTTTGGCTCTCAGGGTGCACAGGCTAGGTTGGGTACCGGGCTGCGAGGGTTACTGATGCCGATTCCGACGACAAATTCTGTTAGTTCACTGGTGCAATCCCTCGGAGAATTCCCTCCTGAGGCGGTGGTGTTTGGCAAGTCCGATGTGATGCAGGCCTTGCGGGACCGCATGGACAAAGTGGCCAGCGCCAACGTTCCGGTCCTGATCGAAGGTGAGAGCGGCACCGGTAAAGATATTATTGCGCGGATGATCCACGGGGTTTCGCCTTGGCGCACGGGTCCCTATGTGAAGGTCAACTGTCCTGCGATTCCCGGGACGCTCCTGGAGAGCGAGCTTTTCGGATACGAAAAGGGTGCTTTTACCGGCGCCTACGGCATGAAGCCGGGGCGGGTCGAGATGGCGCATCGGGGCACGCTGTTTCTGGATGAGATCTCCGAGCTCGATCTTGCGCTACAGTCGAAACTGTTGCAATTGTTGCAGGACGGGCAGTTCTGCCGCATTGGAGCGCAGGAGGACAAGAAAGTCGAAGTCCGCGTGGTGTGCGCTACCAATCGCCAGCTGGAAACTGAGATCGAGAACGGCACATTCAGGCAGGACTTGTTTTACCGTATTAATGTAGTCAATCTGCGGCTGCCACCCCTGCGCGAACGGCGGGGGGATATTCCCAATCTGGTGGATTACTTCCTCGAGTATTACAACCGCAAATACAACTGCCGGGCGCGGGCGCTTTCGCAGGACCTGATGGCGATCCTTCAGAGATACCATTGGCCGGGCAACATTCGGGAACTGGAGAACCTGATCAAGCGCTATGTCATCCTGGGAAGTGAAGAGGTCATCAGCAGCGACCTGGTGACCCGTGGACAAGAATATTTCAACCCCGACATTGACCTGGAAGGGCCGATTTCATTGAAGAAGCTCACGCGGCAGGCTACGCGCGATCTGGAGCGGAAGATTATCCTCAAAGTTCTGCAGGCCAATCACTGGAACCGTAAGCAGGCGGCGCGGGCCTTGTGTATTAGCTATCGCGCATTGTTATACAAGATCCGCGATGCCGGACTACCTCCTAACCGATCCGTACAGCCGACCACGACGGAAGAAGTAGTGGGTGCCGGTCAGGGAGCAGCGGCAGATTAGAACGAAGTCCGCGCACGAAAGGCGTGGATGGGCATTTCGTTGGCATTCGCAGTGCATCCTTCCCCGTCGCGCATTTGGCGCTTCTAATCTTCGTTTTCGAGTTCCCCGCCCCGAGACCGAAATAAATTCCGCAGGAGTTTATGATCATGTCGAGAAAAGTGGGATTGCTCACTGTTCTGATCCTAGCTATTCCAATCATGTCCCGGGCCGACAGCCAGGTAGACTTTTCCGATCACGGCGGCTCCCTTACAGGAAGCAGTCAGGGCCTGAGCCTCACCGGCTCTACTCTTTCAGGGATGGAAGGTTATGACGGGGGAGGATGGAGCGGGAATCTGGGAATATTGAGTTTCAGAACCGGAGCACTCATCAGCGGGTCGTTGAGTTCGGATGCGACTTTCGCGGCAGGAGGTGCGTTTAGCGTTGCCGGCAATGGGAGCAACGGGCTTCCGAGCGGCACCATCTTCAGGGGCACATTCAGCGGACCTCTAACCTGGCAGCTCTCAACACACGACGGCACGCACACGTACACATTAAGCGGTTACGTCACTGGGACAATAACCATCGGGGGACAGACCTACCGGGTCACGGGTGCGCCGGTACAGTGGACAATCAACACCGGCACCGGTTACTTCGATGGCCGGAGCTCAGACATCCGAGGACACACGACCCTGATGTACCGTGTGCCGGAAGCAGGGTCATTCTCCATGCTGACTGCGTGCGCGATTACCTTAATCGGCGCCTTCGGCATTGGCCTCATCCGGCGCAAACGAACGATTTGAATTTGACCCGCATCAAATGCCGGGTGGCGTCATGGCCAGCCTCCCAAAATCGACATCCTACTATCGACATCCTACTGAAGACCGCCGAGCCACACCAAGCGCCCAACAGGGGCAGACCATCAAAGCCCTGAGCCATCTGAATTTCTACAGAGTAGCCAAGTTGGCCTGCGTGTGGGAAACTGTGGGCAGGCCCGAAGCGTACCGCCTCGCGACGGGTGGCTGGCAAGGAGTGTTGAGGCGGAGGTCCAAATGTATAAAGAATTTTTCGGACTGCGAGCCAATCCGTTCAACGTCAATCCCGATCCCCGCTATCTCTTTCTGACGAGGCACACGGAAGAAGCACTGGCATGTCTGACCTATGGAATTCAAAGCCGCAAAGGATTCGTGCTGTTGACGGGCGAAGTGGGCACGGGCAAGACAACGCTGATTAACAAGCTGCTGGAATGGCTGCGCCTGCAGCAGGTGGCTACGGCCTTCATCTTCAATTCCCGCATGAACACTCCCCAGTTCCTCGACTACATGATGGCTGACTTTGGAATTCCCTGCGACTCGAAATCAAAGAGCCAGATTCTTTTGAGGCTCTACCATTGGCTGCTGGACCGCTACCGGGCGGGGGAGACGGCGGTATTGATCATTGACGAAGCGCAGAATCTATCGGAAGAATTGCTCGAAGAGATCCGGTTGATGACCAATCTCGAGACCTTTACGGAAAAGCTGCTGCAGATTGTCCTGGTGGGCCAACCAGAACTGGAGCAAAAGCTGAAACAGCCGCAACTGCGACAGCTGCGGCAAAGGCTTACGTTGCGAGCAAAGACCCATCCGCTTTCGCCGGAAGAAACGAAAGCTTATGTCAATCAGCGGCTGCGAATTGCGGGTTCGAACGGGCAGAATATTTTTGAGCCTGAGGCGCTGGCCGCGATTCACCGATATTCGCAGGGAATTCCCCGCGTAGTGAACCTGATTTGCGAACATTGCCTGGTTAGTGCCTTTGTGGACCAGCAAAAGCTCGTCTCCGCCAACGTGGTGGACGTGGTGGCCACAGATTTCGATCTGGCTGACACCAGCATCTCTTCCAGCCTCGCCGCCTTGCCCCCAGAGGGCAAGGTGAACGGGGCCGAAAAATTTGACGTGGTGGCCGCGCTTAAGACCCTGACTGCTTTAGCAGAGCGGTTCCGTGACGAAGAAGCAGACCCGAAAGAAAAGTAAGCCCGATTTACGAATTCCGTCTTGTAAATCTCCGTCTTGTACACCATGGAAGAGCCAGATGAGCCAGGCAATCAGCATCTTCGGTTTGGGATATGTGGGTGCCGTCACCGCCGCGTGCCTGGCGCACAAAGGCCATCACGTCACAGGAGTGGACTTGAATCCTCTGAAAGTCCAGGCACTCGAGTCGGGCACCACCCCCATCGTGGAGCCGGGCATCGGGGAACTGATCGCGGAGAGCCGGCGAGCGTGCCGGTTGCACGCCACCACCGACTCCGCGGCCGCGGTTTTGGCCACGGACGTTTCATTTCTCTGCGTGGGTACACCCAGTCTTCGCAATGGCAAACTCGATCTGGGACATATTGAGCCGGTTTGCCGCCAGATCGGCGATGTCCTCAAAAAGAAAAGCTCATTTCATCTGGTTGTGATCCGCAGCACGGTTCTTCCCGGGACAGCGGAGTTCATCGTGGTTCCCGCCCTTGAGGAAGCCAGCGGCAAACGCCTGGGCTAGGAGTTTGGAGTGTGTGTAAATCCCGAATTTATGCGTGAAGGCACGGCAGTGGCTGACTTTCTGGAGCCCGCAATGACCCATCATCGGGGCCGAAGATCCAGGCCACAGCGCCAAGCTGCGCGAATTGTACGCGTGGGCGCCAGGCGCATTTTCGAAACTACCTTTCGCTCAGCGGAAATGCTGAAATACATCTGCAACGCATGGCACGCGGTCAAGGTTACTTTCGCGAATGAAGCCGGGACAGTTGCGAAGACGCTGGGAGTGGATGCCGAGGCGGTAACACAAATGTTCCTCGCCGATACCAGGCTGGACGTGTCCTCCAGTTATTTGAAGCCGGGTTTTGCCTTTGGCGGATCGTGCCTTCCGAAAGATGTGCGGGCGCTGAACTATCGCGTCAAAGAGCTTGACCTCAAACTGCCGCTGCTGGAGGCCGTTCTGGCCAGCAACCAGGAGCATCTGGACCGCGCCATTGAATTAGTTTTGCAAACCGGGAAGCGAAATGTTGGTGTCCTGGGTCTGAGTTTCAAGACCGCGACCGACGATCTGCGGGAGAGTCCGCAGGTCCAGCTGATCAAGCGGCTGCTCGGCGAGGGCAAGAAGATAAGAATCTAGGATGACAACGTGTCGCTGGGCCGGCTGATTGGATCTAACCGGCAATACATAGAAGACGTTATTCCTCATATTGGCTCTCCGCTCCATTCCAGTCTGGAGCAGGTGATCGGGGAATCCGAAGTAGTGGTGATTGCGACTGCCGGGCTGGATGGAAAAGGTCTGGAGCAAGTGCTTCGGCCGGATCATGTGGTGATTGATCTGGTGAACTTCGAGAAATCACGACGCCCGCAGGTCGGCACCTACCGGGGAATCTGCTGGTAGCAGACGCTTCACCTGCTATGGAACAAGAAGAATTGTTCAAGGAAGTCTGTTGCTGGGCCGTGCCGGTCGCCTAGTTCGAGGGAGCGGGATCAGAATCAAAACCACCGCCAGAAATGCGGTGACAATTACTGCTTCGACTTTAGCTGATTCTTCCGGGACGGGGACTGGCGAACCCGGTGATCCGCCGGAAGGAGACCCGCCGGATGGAGATCCACCCGGGGGTAGGACCACAATCGGAGGAATTATCACGACCGGCACCATTCCTACCGGAGGTGGACCGGTTCCTGGAGGCGCAACCGGTGGGGCCGCAGCGACGGGTGGAGCTGCGGTCTCGACGGGAGGTGCGGCTGGCGGCGGAGGGACTGCCGTCAGAATGGCCGGAATCCCGGCTCCAGGCAAGTCGAGAGCTGCGACCTCGACCTGGTCAAGTTCGTCAGGAAGAATTGACGCCTCGGTAGGGACCATGGGGTGCATTGAAATCGCGTTGCCACAGCGCGCACGAATGCGAGCTCCTTTCGGGCCACTCCAGATCAGCTCGCCGGCCGGTATGCGAACTCTATGAGCGGTCCAGTAAAGCTGACCGTGAGCTTTATAGGAGACATAAGCCCATTGAGTTTTGGGGTTAAATTCGGCCCGGAATCCTTCACCGGGAGCCTCCCAAACGCCGCCCGGCACTACCGAGTGCCGGTAAACATAGTGGGTAATTTTTCCAGATCGCGCAACGGTTGGGCTGGAGAATTGTGAGCTGTGGTAAGCCTCGAAATGCTGGGGCTTTCTCGCGATAAAGATAAAGAGGAAGGCGGAAAACGCCATCGCGACAGCGATGATACAGGTTGTGCCTTTGATCACCTTCATGGGCCCTGTACTTGGAGGCACGAACACCTTTTATAGACGCTGATCGTTTTGCCCCAGCCCGAGATTGTATCAGGGAAAGTCCGAACTGCATCCGGCTTATGCACTAATCATTATTATTGGAAAAATTTGGGGCAGCCAAAGCTAAGGCGTTCTGGCTTAGGAGGATAACCGCCGAAGGGTAGAATTTGGCGTATGTTTTCCCGCCAGGGTCTTTCTGCCCCGAGAAGAAGGGCTTCCGATTTCACACCCGTGGGCGCTTGGCGGTGAAACCAAAACGGGTTGTCTGTTGCTTGATCGCGGCGTCCTGGGATTTCGAAACGCCTCGTCAGCTTGGAAAGCTTGCCACCCCTGTCAATGTGGTATACAAGTCGAGATTGCCGGAACATCTACATGCCAGCTTGGTTAGTTTGCAAGCGTTTTACTGCCGCAGCGTTCACGGCCCTCTGGATCTCAGTTGCCAGCCTGGCCTATGGCCAGAACCCAGAGGGTCCGCAAGCCGCACCTCTGCCCCGGGCGGTTGGCGCGCCAGTGGATACTCCTTACGCAGGCACAATTTCGCTGAGCGTCGATCTCACAAACGTCAATGATCGTGTGCTCAATGTCCGCGAAAAGATTCCCGTAAAAGCCGGCGAGATGACGCTGCTATATCCGCAGTGGCTTCCCGGCACACACTCGCCGTCAAACGATGTCGAAAATCTGGCTGGGCTTCTAATCACAGCCGATGGCAAATCTGTTTCTTGGGTGCGTGACCGCGTGAATATGTGGTCTTTTCACATTGACGTGCCAGGCAGCGCCGCAACCCTGGAGCTCAACTTTCAATATCTGGCGCCGGTGAAAGCCCAGCAAGGACGCATTTCGACCAAATTCGCTGATCTGACGTGGAACAGCGTCGTTCTCTATCCGGCGGGATACTTTGCGCGACGGATCCAGGTTGCGCCGGAAGTGCGATTGCCGGAAGGCTGGAAGTTCGCCACAGCACTGGATGTCAAATCGAAAAACGGGGACCTGATTCAGTTCAGAGAGACTTCCCTGAATACGTTGATCGATTCGCCGCTGTATGCGCGAATTAACTTCAAGCGCGTGGATCTCTCCAGCGGACCAGATAACCCGGTTTATCTCGATGTGTTTGCGGACAGACCCCAGCAGCTGGAGATTACGCCGGAAGAACTCCAGTACCATAAGAACCTGGTGATCCAGGCGCAGAAACTTTTCAGTTCGCATCATTACGATCACTACGATTTTCTGTTTTCGCTCAGCGATACCGTCGGCGGTAAGGGACTGGAACACCACCAGTCGAGCGAGGATGGCACCCGAGCAAACTACTTTACGAATTGGCTGGCGGGCATTGCTGGCCGCGCTCTCCTGGCCCATGAATATGTACACTCCTGGAATGGAAAATTCCGCAGGCCAGCTGATCTGTGGACGCCAAATTTCAACGTGCCGATGCAAAATGACTTGCTATGGGTGTACGAAGGGTTGACCGACTATTACGGCAATGTTCTGACGGCTCGGGCCGGACTGCGCACTGCGGAACAGGCAAGGGATGTAATCGCGGGAATCGCCGCGGCTTTCGAGATCAGTCCGGGGCGCAGTTGGCGCTCACTGGAAGACACAACCAATCAAGCCATCATCTCTGCGCATGGCGCCAGGGCCGAGACATGGCCCAACTGGCAGCGTTCGTATGATTACTATCCGGAATCGGACCTCATCTGGCTTGAGGCTGATACCAAGATCCGTGAATTGAGCGGGGACCGGAAGTCGCTTGATGATTTCGCCAGACTCTTTTTCGGAATCAATAACGGAAGCTACGTTACGGTTACTTATACGTTGGAAGACCTGGTGAAGACCCTGAATACGGTGCAGCCGTACGACTGGAGCGGATTCTTTCATGAGCGGGTTTATCAAGTCGCCCCGCAGGTTCCAGAGAGGGGCATTACCGAGGGTGGTTATCGGGTGGTTTACAGCGACGACGAACCGGAATGGATGAAGCATGCCGACAAGTCCCGCGGGACGAGCTTTGCTACCTCGCTTGGGTTTTCGCTCAAAGGAAGCGATAACGAAGATGGCGGCGACAAGAGTGTTGCGGATGTCTTGTGGGACAGTCCGGCATTCAAAGCGGGCATGACTCCGGAAATGCAAATCGAAGCCGTGAACGATCAGGCTTTCAGCGTCGCAAATTTGCACGAAGCCATCGCAGCTGCCGAGAAGAGCAACGCTCCCATCAAGCTTCTGGTAAAGCGCGACAAAGAATTCCTCAGCCTGAGTATTGATTACCACGCCGGACTATGATATCCACATCTGGAGAGTGTCGAGTCGATGCCGGACCGCCTGGATGCGATACTGGCGCCGGTACGATAGCTCTGAGAAGCGAACCTCAGTAGCAGACGAGTGTGCAGCCGCCCGCCACAGCCCAACCGTCAACGACCGCGCTGGCGCGAGTCGAAGCTGATAAGAAAGCAGGTCCTCGCTTTCGGTGGAGCTCGAAAGCGAGGCCTGCAGATCACGGCAAGTAGTAGCGGAACGAGGTGAGGAACATGTTCTCGTTCGCCTGGGGATTCAGCCCATTCTTGTCCGACCAAGCGTTGCGAATAATGTGGGAGTATTGCGGACCCCACTGCAGCGTACCTTTCGGCCCCTTGTAGAAGCGATACCAGAATCCGGCAGTACTTTCAAAGATGCTCTTTGTATCACCCGAGCACTTCGATAATCCGCCGGGGTTATACCCGCCTGTCAGGGGCGCACCGGCTGAGCCCACGATTGGTACGTTGACGGTCGTGCCCGAAGTCGTGGTCACAGGATTACTGGTCACGGCGGGCGGTGTTTCCTTTGAGCAACCAGAATCGTCAAACACCGGCGACCCATAACCGACCGACGGAGTCGCGTTCGACAGGAAGTCAGTACGGGAGGCGTATTCACCGCCAAAGTTGAGGTAAACGTCTAGACGTTTGCCGTGAGCTTCCACCGTGGCGAGACCCTGATAGTTCTTGACCGGCACTAGTACCCCGTCAGGACGGGCAACCAAGTCGGGAAGGCCAGCGGTTCCGTAGCGCCCGATGCCATGTCCACCGAGGAAGTGGAGGCCCCAATCCAGATGCTTGTTCAAGGTTGAGACGCGGGCATTCGCCCCGACACCGCTGCCGATGGACGAGTTATTATGGGCGCCGGCCGCCGGATTGGTTGAGCCGTTCACGCAGGGTGTGGTTGTTGTTGCGGCGAAACAAGGGAAGATCCGGTCGCGGAAGTCGCTGACAACTCCAAACACTTCATAGTGGCCGATTCCTGGTTCAAAGGCGGCTTTGGCGATGAAATCAGGAGTCGCATTGAAAGAGTAATTGGTCGTGGGGTTGTAAAGGCCGCTGCTCGCTCCCTGGGCACCGAGGAGAAAATTGTTGCTCGCGCCATGACCGCCCAGCGTACTCTGCGGATTCTCCAGCGAGAGACCTATCCAAGTCTTGTTGCTGAAATTCTTGGTCACGCGAAAACCGTATTGGCGCGCCCAACTAAAGCCGACGTTATACTGCGGGTCGATGGTCAGTGGTGTGGCTTCAGTACGATTGTCCATCCCTTTCCTGGTTTCGGTGACCAAGCTCCACATCTGACCGCCTGTAAAGCTCCAGCCGTTGTCTAAAGCAGCCTGCCCCCAGGCCTGCCTCTGACGGAGGCTGTAGCTGTTGCTTTCGTTGTTATTTGAGGTGGTTGCGGCGCTCAGGAAGTCTGTTTCGAAGTAGCCGGTCAGCTTGGCCTTATCCAACTTGCCTTCCACGAGCATGGAAATGCGGGACTGACGCCCTGACCCGAAGAATTCTGACAGGTTGCTCTGCGAAGCTCCATCGAACGGGATCGCGTTGAAGGGAGTGTTGATATCCGCCCCCAGCGCGTGCTGGCGCCACACAGTTTCTGCTGCCAGGAAGCCTCCCGGTGTGATGGTCACGCCCTTGTAGTGGAGCGCCATCGGGCTCTCCAGCGTGTCCTTGATGTTCTTTTGAGTGTCCTGCAAACTCAGGGCGACGTTGGTGGCGTTGGTCTGCAAATCGGAGACGTCAGTTTTCAATGCTGTCACCGTCTGCGCCTGCTGGGCAGACTGGGCGGTCGCCGCATCGGCCTTGTTTTGGGCTTCAGTGGCTGCTGCTTCGCTCCTTGCCAGCCGCTCCTCCAATTGCTGGATGCGCTGGTCACGGTTCTGCACGTCCTGGCTCAATTGCTCGACCTGCCTGCGTTCGGATTCGATGGCCTGCTTCATCTCGCCGAGCTGTTCCGAGATAGACGCCTGAGCTGTAGAAGCCTTCTTTTTCTTGGGGACCCTATCCGACGCCGCTTGTGGAGCCGACGCTGCGAACGCGCCAGCTACAAAGGTAAATGCCAGCAACAAAGTGGTTATACGCCTCATCATTCCTCCTGACAGAATTTGAGTGGGGACCGGCAACCTAGCAAGTCCGCCATGTTTCTTTGTTAAATGTGTGCAAGGGCCTTGAGCGTATCCACGATCTGTTAAGAATTGATGAATAGACTATGAATAGAGTGTTAAAAACGAGCTGATGTGCCTCTTCCGAAAGTAGCACCCGGCAACCGCGTCAAGAGTGTGAGGCGCCACTCGCTGACATCTAGTGTGAAAAACAGCCAAATTTACCAAGCCTCAATCTCCCGGTAACGCTCTTGTCATGCGCTCTGCGCAGGCTGGGGGAGACAAATTTCCGGGTTTTGTTTCCCGCTCGTGGACTTTGGCGCGGAATAACGCGGAATAACAAGGTCGGCACACATTTGAACTCTTCCGGAGCCGGCTTTAGCGGAGAGAAGCCACTGGTCTACGTCGTTGGTGACGATGAGCACATCGCAGCACTGATCTGCTTGCACCTGGGAAACAGTGGTTTTGCGGCGCCTGGTTTCAAAGATCAGACCCGGTAATCGAGGAAGCACTGAAGAAACCGCCCTCCTCGTTTCTTTTAGACATCATGATGCGGGATTGCGACGGCTTCGAGCTCTGCCGTCAGGTTCGCCGCAACAAAATGCTTGCCGTCGCGCATATCATCTTTGTTACAGGCAAGACACTTCCCGGCGCATGGCGCGCAGCTAACGGCGTCCGCAGCTCAGGGCTGTAACTGGGCAAGGTGCTTCTTTACTTCAGCGGCGTCGCGGTAGTGAGGGTCTATCTTAAGGACACGCAGCAGTTGCTGCCGAGCCAAGGCAGGCTGGGCGGTCTTCTCGTATGCGAGTCCCAGGTGGTAGTGGACTGTGGGATCATCTGGCTGGCGATTTTTCTCGCCTAGTTTGAGGGCCTCCTGGAACAGATCGAGCGCAGCCTTGTAAGCGCCTTTCTCATAAAAAACCCAACCCAAGGTGTCGGCTGCATTGGGCGAATCAGGCATACCGCGGCGGGCAGTTTGCGCCAGGGAAAGGGCGAGGTCCATATTGCCACCAGTTTGCAACATCAAGTAGGCGAGGTTGTTCGAGGCAAGAGGATTACCGGGCGTGATCTCTAGCGCCTTTTGGTACCACCGCATGGCCTGAGACCAGTCCTGTTTGGACTCGTACAACTCGCCAATCAAAATATACAAGGCCACTTCGTGCGGATTGTCTTTGAGTGACGCTTGGTAGGTGGCAAGAGCCTCGTCGGCTGATCCGAGAGCTACTTCGACCTGCCCGAGCTTGAATAAAGCGTCGGAATTGTTCTTGTCGAGGGAAGCGGCCTTTCTGAATGCGTCTCTAGCGCCGTTCAGGTTTTTCTTTTGGTCAAAGAGGAGCCTACCCAACAGGTTATAAAAGCCGCTCTGATTCGGCACTTTGGCAATCTGCGTGTTAGCGGCGGCGACTGCCTGGTCGATTTCATGCTGAGCGAGATAAGTAGTCATCAAACCGCTGAGAGCGTCCGCAGACGCGGGATTGCATTGGAGCGCTTGCTGATAAGACTTCTCAGCGTTGCTGAACTGCCGTCGGGCGCGGCGCAGGTTGCCCATTTGAATATAGCCTGCTGAGTCCTGAGGCGCGACTTCGACAGCCTTACGGGCATCCTCTTCAGCGCGAGCAAACTGCTTGCGGTTGATATTGGCGAAGGCGCGCAGTGCATATCCGTCGGGAGAAGTCGGCTGAAGGGCGATGATCTTCGTACTGACCTCCGCGAGCATGGCCATATCTCCTTTGCGCATAGCCAAAACGGCGAGCGCGTGCTCGGCCTCTGCTAGATCGGGTCGAAGACGTACCGCATTCTGCCACTCGCTCTCCGCCTGTTCTAACTTGCCGAGAGCATTGAAAGCCAGTCCCAAATAGTAATGAGCACCGGCATTATCAGGGTCTGCGCTGGTGATAGATTGCAATGTCTGTACCGCATCGTTTGAGCGACCTTCGCGGATCTGAATTTGCCCGCGACAGATCAACGCATCATTATCGCTGGTGTTGGCTTTCAAAATCTCCTCGTTCAAAGCGGTTGCTACCGGGAGTTTGTCTTTCAGAATCAGAAGCTGGACGTAATTTTTTTTGACCTGAAGGTCCTGGGGGTATTGTAGGTAGAGAGAGCCATACTCCGCGCTCGCCTTGTCAAGGTCTCCAGTTGCGAAGTAATAATCCCCCAACATCCGATAGCCGACGGAATCATCGGGGAAGTTGGGCTTGACCAGCTTTAGGAAATCCTCTGCCTCCTTTTTCTTTCCCTCGAGTATGTAAAGTCGGACGAGAGCGGTGGGAGGATCGGTATTCTTGGGATCCAACGCGATAGCATGGCGGAACTGCTGCTCTGCTTCGTAGAACCGGTTGCGCGATTGAAAATAGGTGCCGAGTGCCAACTGCCCCTTGATGTCTTTCGGATTCAGTTCAACCGCTGTCTTGAAGTTTGATTCAGCGAGGTCAAGTTGATGGTTCGTCATTTGAAGCATCGCGAGATCGAGGAAATTGCCTGCGTCGTTGGGCACCAAAGCTATCGCGTTTTGCATTTCTTCAATCGCTGCTTGGACATTTCCCTGCCCAGCGCGGAGCTTGGCAGTAGCGCGATAGACTTGCGGGTCGTTCGGCCGCTCACGCAGCAGGAGGCCCGTGTGTTCCTCGGCCTGTTTGAAATCACCGCCAGCAATCAGCAAGTTCGCGATATCCAAATGGGCCCCATAATTCGCTGGTTGGAGTTCCAGCGTCCGACTTAGTTCCTGATAGGCAGGTCTCCACTGGCCGAGTTTGAGATATGCCTGGGCCAGTTGGTAATGGGCATCGCCATACTGTGGGTCAGTCTCGATGGCGTTACTGAACTGTATGACGGCTTCGCGATACTTGCCCTTCTGGAAGTACCACTGTCCGCTTTCAACGTACTTGACCTTCTGTACGTCGCGGTTTCTCGAACAGCCACTGGAAAACGCGGTCGCCAAAATGAATACCAACAGCAAACGAAAACTGGGATAGTTGCTCATACTGAGGCCTCCGAAGCAACTGCTCTTGTGGGCAAGCCTTCCATCGCCGGGGGATAAGCGGTCGGTGGCGGCTGATGTCGCAATCTTGGGCGGCATTCGATTGGGAAGGAAAACGCTCCTAATCATAAAATCGCCTGCGACGTGATTCTTTTTCTGGCCGAACTCGTCAGTCTTTGCGACGCAGGACGTCTTTCTGGTGTATGACTGCATAGTAACCCTAGGTTCGGCTATTGCTTGTTTAGAAAAAGAGAATGTCAAATGCATACGCCTCCGCAGCGTTACTTGACAGCGATCACAAAGACTTTCCCCTATTGACAGGTTGGACAATTTCGCCGATCATTCGGTTAACATAGTTTGCGGTTTCCACCTCGCATGTTCCGTCTCGTCGGTATGCACCGACTTCGTTCTGCCGTAAGCCTTGATCCATTCGTTCAACAACTTGCGTTTTGCGTGTCAGGATCAATTTATTCCCTGACCGTAGCACGCCGATAGTGTTGGTGAGCTGTTGAAATCAGCACGACAAACTTTACGTGCTCTAAGGGAACAGTCGCGTGGTGATTTTTCTGGTAGAAAACGATTCGGAAAGTTTTGTAGCGGTCAGACAACATCTGGAGCAGGCCGGCTACGCGGTGCGTTCATTTCTCAGCGGAGCGGGGGCCATACGGCAGGCGGAAGAGACACTGCCGGTATTGATCATGATTGGTCTAGCCCGGGATTGGCCTGGGCTAGAGCTGTGCCGGCAATTTCGCCGCAACCCATTTCTGGCAAAGACGCCTATCGTCTGCCTGTTGCAGAAAGGGGGGGAAGCAGGCCGCGTCGCGGCCTTGGGGGCAGGCGCAGACGATTGTATGGCGGCACCGTTCAATCCGCGCGAGGTCTTGGCCAGGCTGCGGGCCGTATTGCGCCGCTTAGAGCAACCGGCCGATTGGAAACCGCGACTGGCCATAACGGTGATGAGGCTGGGTGAGTTCGAGATTGACTGTTCGACCATGCGGATTTCAGTCAACGGCAACGAAATAACAACCACCACGCTGGAGTTCCGGCTGATGGAATATCTGGCGCGGCACCGGGGACGTGTCTTCACCCGCGACCAACTGCTTGATGCTGTCTGGGGCGACGCACGTTTTGTAACCCCGCGCAGCGTCGATGCGTGTGTACGAAGAATCCGGCGGAAATTCGAGCCGGTCTGCAGTGCACAACATTTCTTAAAGACGATTCGTGGAGTCGGTTACAGATTCGACGTGTAGACACGGTTGAATCTACCCATGAGGCCCAAGTCCGGAGAACTTGGGCGCCTTCGCATTAATCAAAGATGCGAGTTGCCCCTGATCAGGGCTCGATGGTAACGCAAACAGTTGCGATACAACTCGTGTCGGTACATCCGGTAACGTTCATCTGCACGGTAATCGGAACCTCTCCTTTGCCGCTGCCATTATCTGTCGGTTCGCAGGCATTGGGAGTAAAAACCGTGCCGAGCATGCGCGGGAAAGTATATTCCAGTGTAAGATTGCCGGTACCGCCGAGTCCCTCGCCTCCGGTGCAACTTTGGAATCCATTGAGGGTAATGCAGCCGGGGCCGTCGCCATCGAAGTCAAAGTCATGACAATTTTCGCCACTGTCTCCGTCAGAGAGCGAGTTGCATCCCATAGTCCAAGTCACTTCGGTGTCGCTGGGAGCGTTGGTGATTACCGCAGCGAACGGAAAGTTGCCGGCGGTGCCCGCAGGCTCGTCATAGGCAGGATCGGGATTGATGGCGATGGTCGGGGTCGCAATGGGCTCCACCGTGACGGTCGCGGTTTGGGGATCATTGGGAAGAGCATCGGCCACCGCTGTGATCGTGACGGTGCTGACCGGAGGCACTTGGGAAGGTGCTGTATATGTGGTGGGTTGATTATTCATCGTGGTCTGCGCGGGAGAGATGGTGCCACAGCCGTAGGCTCCGCAATTTGTTCCCGAGACGCTCCAGTTGACAGTGTAGTCGTTAGTTCCGCCCAGAGTGGCGCTAAAGATCTGGGTTTGCCCGACCATGACATCGGCCTGCGTGGGATTGATGCTGAAGCTGATGGTCTGCGCCGGCGTGATGGTAATTGATGTGGGCGCAGACTTGGTCGTGTTATCTCCCGCCCACACCGCGGTTACTTGGACTGTGGCAGGATTGGGAACGGTTGCGGGAGAAAGGTACGTCGAGGTTGGCATGCCATCGCTGTTGGGCGCACCGGGGATGATGGTTCCGACGGTCGAGTCTCCCCCGACCTGACCGTTCACTTCCCAATTCACCGCCAGATCGGTTGTGCCGGTCATATTGGCGGTGAAACTCACGCCTTGGCCGCCCGCAGGGACTGTCTGCGGGGTGGCAGGATCCAAAAAGATGTCTACTTCGGGCGTTAGTGTGATGCGGATGGGCAAGTTGCCGACGACGGGAGGATTGGTCCCTTCAAGGGTTGCGGTCACGACCACAGGATTGCATTTGCCCGCCGGCAAGGTCGAAGGAGCGGTGTAAGTTTCGCTGATGCCGGGAGGGGCGTTAGTGATCGAACCCTCATCGCCACAGCCGGCCGGCTTGGTTACCGTCCAATCGAGTACAGGGTTGGTTGGACCGTCGCTCACCGCCGCCTCCACCGCGAGGCTACCATCAATCACAATATTGGCGTTGCCCTGTGGGAACAACGGAGCCGTGACGCTTACTACAGGAGGATTGTAGGTCGCAATGGTCACGATTGCTGACGCGGTAGCGTAGCTAGCCTCGGTCGAAGTTGCCGTGACGACGACGCCGCTGGGATTGGGAACTTTGCTGGGGGCCGTGTAAATTGCGGTCGTGTCAGAGGTCGCCTTAATCGTGCCCGCGGTGGAATTTCCGTTGGGCTCTCCATTGACTTCCCACGTAACCCCGGAGCCAGTGACTCCCCCGCCCGTGACGCTGGCGGTAAAGGTCTGGGTTTGCGTGGCCTCCACGGTGGTGATAGGCGGAATGATGGAGACTGTAGCGGAATTGGCCGGCAAAGGTTTCACAGTAATGAGCGCGGACGCGGATTGAGTGAGGTTGGTGACCGGATCAGTATAAGAAGCAGTGACGTTAACGGGCTGGCTGGGAGCTGCCAGGGGGGCTATATAGAGAGCGTCCAGCTCAGATCCCGCCACGAGCGATACCGTGCCGTTGGTAGAGTTGCCTCCGGGTTCGTCGTTGACGGAATAGACGACAAGCGGATTACTGGCCCCGGCGACCGACGCGCTTAGGGCCACGACCTGATTTACGTAGATGCTTGCCGAAGTGGGGGTGATGGTTACGCTGCCGGGTTGAATGTCACCGGTGATGGTGGCGGTTGCGTCGGCACTTACACTGTTATTCGCGTTCGAAGCGGCGGTAATAGTTACTTGGGCCGGAGCAGGCACATACTGGGGGGCCGTGTAGTTCCCATTGCTGTCAATCTGTCCGTTGGGATAGCTGGTAAGGCCGGTGGTTGGGTCTTTGAAGGCACCTCCGACCAGCCCATTAACGAGCCACGTCACAGAAGTTTCGGTGGTGTTATTGACAGTGGCGGTGAAAGTTTCGATGGTGCTGGTGGGCACGGTCGCGGTCGTGGGGGTTACTTTGATAGTAACCGCCGGCATGGCTGCGGTGCCGCTAAGGGGGGCGGGATTGGTGCTGCCACAGTTAGCCAGCACGAGTACCGCGCCGAGTAACATCGCAACCAAAATGCTGCGTCGAACTCTGCTGGACATATTCCGCTCCCGTCTCAGTTTGAACTGATCTCGTCAGCTTCTCTTCCGGCCTGTTGCCGCGGTTAGTCAGCGCTGGATTCCACTCTTCTGGTGCCGGGTTGCGTGTTTTCGACCTTTTGCGGCGTTTCAGTAGGGGGCAGAGAAGGCAGAAGCTGCTGTTTGCTCCACATGAAGATCCGGCCACCACTGTTGGAGGCGAAGAACTGTTTCAGGTCGGGATACTCCAAGACTTGGGCTCCAAATGGCGCAACCGCCTTGATGCGCTCCATCGCGACCTTGGGTGCGGTCATGTCGTCCATGAGCAACTGAATGCGAATGTGCTTCGTTTTCAGGTTGGGCAACCAAAGAACTGGGTCCAGGGGAGCAATCTTCTGCAAGAATTGAGGCTTGAGATAGTCTGGGCGCTCCTCGTCAGGAATGACGCCTGATTTGGCCATCCAATCTGACCAGTCGCCCCAGGGATTGAGAACGTCAATGGTCTGAATGCGAGGATCGGCGGCGGCGGCCAGGATGGCGATGCTGCCTCCCGAGCCTTCGCCGAACATTCCGACCTTCGTGAGATCTAGATCGTGACGCGTAGACAAGAAGTTCAGGATCATCTGCACGTCGTGCGTGGTGCTGGCCAGAGCTTCCTGAAGCTCGCTGACGAACCACTGTTTCATGGGTCGATTGGTGTAGCGCTGGCCGGTGAGCGAGGATACGAAACCGATGGCCGCCATTCCGCCGTTGGTGATGCGTTCGCAGTAAGAGGGATCGCGGAAGCGGTCGGTTTCCGAGGGATAGCTATAGAGGTAGAGCATCACCGGCGGGTTGGCGACGCCCTGGGGGCGAATTATGTAAAGGTCAATGGGATCGCCCTGCCGCCATTTTACCTGAAGGAGTTCGCGGATGAATTTATCGGATTCGACCTTCTCCCCGAACACTGGTTTCTCGGGATGTAATTCACTACCTTTGAGGGTGATGGAGGTCCAATCTTCGACGTTGCCGGCAGTCGAGATTTTTTCGCGGATGGCGTTGCTGGACGGGGATGGATTCTGTGCGACAGTTCCTGCCTGGAACACACCAACCGCAAACACGCCAAAAAGACCGACGTGGCCTAATCGTAACCGGTATTTTGCCCTAGCGCTCATATGGCGAGGAATTCTCCCTGCTCAAGCTTTGAGGAGTGTTGGCGACACGTTTGCCCATTGCAAAATTGTGCTAATGCGTCAATGCGACAGACCCAAGGATCATTGCAGGCGAAAGGTTACGGCAAATTGACGGAAATATTAAATTAAGATGAAAAAATTGCGCTCGCGCCGGTGGTGACGTGCGCAATCGAGCGATAACGCAAAGAGTTGTACAGGTAGCGAGCAGGGGGTTCGGATGACAGCCCACGAGAATTAACATTCCTTTAATGCTTGCGTCATTTTCCTTTCATGCAATTCCACGATATTGGCCGCGACCCACAGCCGTGAAAATCCGCCCGCGTTTCTGATTTCGACATCCAGTTTCGCGCTGTGAGTCTGTAGTTCAGGTTCCGGGTCACCTCGAAGCGCTGTCCCTGGCATACAGAAAAGTACGAGCTGTACTGCCGCTGATCCGAACCCAGGGGAGGTCCCCATTACCGCGCATACTTGCGCCGAGAGGAAACTCAGATGACGAAGCGAACCATCGCAGGGGCTCTGTCGCTCGCTGTGATTCTAGTGTTAAGTGAAAGTTCTTTTGCCGCTACCAGTGTCGTGTTTAACGGGGTTGGCTCATCGGCCGAATTCAATGCCTTTGCGCTGGCGGCTGAGAGCGGTACCGCTCCGGTCTGCGGCACCAACAGCTGGAGCCAAAAATCGTCCAGCTCGCAACCCATCGGTGGAATTGACAGCCGCTCCAGTTCAATTCCAGAAGCGACTGGAAATGTCTGGATTGTCTGGAACAACTCGCAGACGACGGTCTGCGCGTATTTGTCCATTGACTCGATCGTTGGCAACCAGCTTTTTTTTGCGCGCACCGCCACTGGCGGAGCCGCGGCCACGCTGTCCATCAATTCGGCCTGGGTCGGAACCACCGGGGCAAATCTCGTGCCAACCATGACTGACACGACGCTGCCGCAGGCCATTTACAACGCGATCACCGGCAAGGCATTTAATTGCGCGATGAGCGACATCCGTCCGGAAGATGCGCTGTTTGCCGTAAACCGCGCTCTGGCTGCGCTCAACACCAGCAACTACAACGGTCTGGGTTATGGCCCGGGCCCGATCGGGACCCCTGTTCAAGACAGCTTCGGCGCGGGCAAGACTGCCACTCCGGTAGCGTTTGCTTTGAGTGGCACTGACCCCATCACCGGCGGACACGTTCCCACCTGGACCACGACCAATGCCGGCGGGTTACCGCTGATCGTCTTCGTCAATACCCAACAGACCGGATCGTCTGGCGATTTCAGCAACACGGCCGCCTTTCAGAACGTAGATCGTCGTGATCTGGCAGAAGCGGTCAACGGAACCTACCCTTGGACGCGGGATATTACCAGCGCGGCGGGAATTGCGCAGCAACCCCTAAACATCCTTCTACGAGAACCGATTTCCGGAACCTACAACACCTTCGAGTTTTGTATTCCCCGCAATCTGGAGATCAATTCAACTCAGGAACTAGGAGTTAACCCTGCTGCTTCCGGTGGCAATCCACTGGACATTGCAAACCCTTATAGCGGCGGGTGGCGCAAGCGGGTCATCGGCACAGGCCAGATGACCTCGGAAGTTGGCACCAGCAGCAATGGCAACGTGCTCGGATATGCCTTCTGGGGTACGGGTAACTTCACCAGCGACGTCTCCACCACCCGTTACCTTACGGTGGATGGCGTTGACCCGTTGTTCGCCAACTACGAGGGGGGATTCTTCCCCACCTGCGTGGCTCCCTGCCCGGGTCTGGTTTCCTTCAGTAACGTCCTGAACGGAAGCTATCCCATCTGGAGCATTGAGCGCGTAGTGACATTGAGATCGATTCCTTCGGGGGTCACTGCCATAATCAACGCGGCGCAGAGCGAGGCAGCCAATGTGGTCCCAGACTTCGTTCCCATCGCACAGATGAACGTATTCCGTTCCCACTACAAGCAGTCTGGCTTTAACCCGTCGAACGGTTACAAGGCCGGTTCCCCGGAATCCGGAGGCGACATGGGCGGAGCGGCGATGGCGGTCCAAGCAGATCAGGATGCCATCACTGATACCGGTCTAGAGTATGTCGGCTTCAAGCAGTAGAAAAGCAAGCAAGCAAGCTGGAGGCAGTGGCGCAATCACCCTGCCTCCAAATTTTCATTTAACCGCGCGGTAGCAAATTTCCTATTGCATCTTATTTGATAAACATAGCTGACTTTATCGGCTTCCGAACTTCACGGCAGCATGTCTTTTTTTGACCATCGCGTCAGTTAGGAAACGGCAGTGGACCCGCGGCGTGTTGCCATTTGTTGGTTGATTTTCGTCGCCCTTTCGAGCGCCTGGGGACAATCCGCAGGGGCTGACCCTCCGGCAGGCAAGGGGAAGCCTGCGATTTTGGGCACGGTCACCGACAGTACCGGGGCGGTTCTTGCGGGCGCAACCGTGACGATTACGGGTGCGAACGGGGTCACCAACACCGCGACCACCGATGACAAAGGCGTGTATGCGATCTCCGGTCTGGCCACCGGCACCTACAGCATTACGATTTCAGCGCCCAACTTCAAAGACTTTCACAGTGACGGACTGAATTTTGCGGCAAGAGAAGATCTGCCCCTCGACGCCAGCCTGGAGCCGGCCGGAGAGGTTACTTCGGTAAATGTCGAAGGGCAAAAGGTATCGCAAGTCGAGACCGAGACTTCAGAAATCGTTGGCACGGTTACAGAGAAGGAACTGGTTTCGCTAGGCCTGAATGGACGCAATTTTACCCAACTTATCGCTTTAACCCCCGGTGTTAGCAATCAGACTGGGCAAGATGAGGCTACGGTAGGGATTACGGGCAGCGTACGATACAGTGTCAACGGCGGCCGGGTGGAATATAACTCATTTGAAATTGATGGCGGAGATGTTCTAAACGCGGGATTGAACGGGAACAAGAGCACGCTGATCGTGTATCCCAGCCTAGATGCCCTGAGCGAAGTCAAGGTTCTCACGTCGAACTATGGAGCCATGTATGGCCGCACGGCTTCAGGCACAGTGTTGGCCGAGACCAAGTCTGGCACCAATCAATTTCATGGAGTGGCTTATGAATTTTTTCGCAACGAAATGTTTAATGCGCGCAACTATTTCGACGCTCCGGGCCGGACGCCGCTTTACCGCCGCAATGATTTCGGCTTTACTCTCGGCGGGCCGCTCTTTATTCCCGGTTTTTATAACAAAAAAAAGGACAAGACTTACTTCTTTTTTTCCGAGGAGTTCCGTCTGGAACGAAGTCCTATCGGGCCGGGCGGAGACAAGACGGCATACAATCAGGCGGTTCCATCGCTCGCCGAGCGCACGGGGAATTTCAGCGATGTTTGCCCTTTTGTAGCCGCAGGGCAAAATGGATTACCGGGAGGGCAGAGTACCTTTTACCGCCAGAATGCCGCCGGCGGGAATGTATATCCCGATTGCCCAGCCATTGCACAGGCCTCAACGGTGGATCCTTGTGCGAACAGCCGGATACTCAAACCCTGTCCGACCCAGACCTGGCTCACCTTCCCGGGCAATGTTATCCCCATTGATCCAAATTCCGCGATCCTCATGAAGACCGGCGTCATTCCGGCGCCGGATGCTAGCACGGGTTGCAACTCAACCACGGGTTCGTGTTTCGACGCATTTGTCTCGCCACGAACCTACTGGCGGGAGGAACTGTTCAAGATTGATCACAACGTCACGGCCAACATGAAGGCCGAGTTCCGGTATATCCACGACTCTTGGGACACGACCGCCCTCAACCCGCAATGGGGCACCGTGGTTAACAGCTTTCCGACCGTGCAAAGCTCGTTTACCGGGCCAGGTATCAGCATGCTGGCCCGTGTGACCAACACGATTTCGCCGACGCTGCTGAATGAATTCGTCTTCAGCTACACCAGCGACCACATCAAAATGCAGAACCTGCAAACCAACTTCTCACAATGGCAGCGGCCGGCTGGTCTTGATATGGGGTATCTGTTCAACAACGGCTTTGGGGGAAAGATTCCGGGAATCGTGATCGGTGGGACAAACGCGGAGTATGGTGGACAGGGCTTTGGTATTGATCCGGGTTATTTGCCCTGGCACCACTCGAATCCCACCTACACCTGGCGTGACGACTTAAGCAAAATCGTGGGGAAGCACACGCTGCAATTCGGGGTGCAGTACGTGATCGCGCAGAGAAATGAACTTAATCAAGCGGTCGGCGCGAATACGGGAGATGTGCAGGGTATTCTGACGTACAACAATGTAAGCAGCCTCTACAGCACGGGCAATGCCTTTGCGGACTTTCTGCTTGGGCCTGGGCTCAACGTCACACGCAACGGAATCAAGACCTTTCAGCAAGACAGCGCTCAGCAGAATTATTACAGCCGCTACCGGGTCGCCGAGCCATATTTCCAGGACGACTGGCGGATGAGCCCGAAATTTACCCTCAACCTCGGGCTACGTATGAGCCTCTTTGGTACCTGGCAGACGAAATACGATGATGTTTACAACTGGGTTCCTTCGGCCTTCAGCCGCTCCGTGGCTGCGGGACTGACCATTGACACCAAAAACGGGGACTTGGCCGTACCCGGAACCTGCGACTCCACTGGTGGGAATTGTACTCCGATTCCCATGAATTTGAACAATCTGGATCCACGGATTATCAACGGGCTGGTAAGATGCGGCGTCAAGAGTGTGCCCAATGGGTGCATAAACGGTCACTTGTTCAACCCTGCTCCACGCGTTGGCTTTGCCTGGGACCCCAAGGGCGACGGCAAGAACTCCATTCGGGCGGGCTATGGAATTTTCTTTGAGCACGGAGTGGGGAACGAAGCCAATGCAGGCTCGCTTGAGGGTAGCGCACCACTGGTGCTGGATGCCACACAGAATTCACCCTTTACTTATGCCTGCATCGGAGGCGTAGGTGCGGGGTGCCCGGGGAACGGGGCTTATCCGTTGAACGTAACTGCGATTCCCACTCATGCGGTATGGCCGTATGTGCAGCAGTGGAGCTTGAGTTATCAGCGCGAGGTGAGCAAAAATACGGTCGCCACTATCGCTTATGTAGGAAGCAAGGGAACTCACCTCGCGACGGAGCTCCAGATCAATCAACTAAGACCGCCGCTTGAATCCGACAATCCGTTTGATCCGGGAGGATTAGCTGCCGGACAGCCGATTACGACGGCCCTGTGTGACACTTACGACGGCAGCAGCTTTACATTCCCGACAGCAAACGGCGGCGGGACGCGATGGAGTTATCTGTCGGCCAACGGGGCGGTGATCAATCCTGATTTCACAAATCTCGAGGCCGCCTGCTATGGAACAGCAGCCAAATTCTTCCCTGACCCGAACTCTCTGCGAACCTTCGCGCCCGGCTTCAGCCGGATTTTCTCTTTGGAAAATGTTGCAGATTCTTCCTATCACGCGATGCAGGCCACGGTACGGCGGCAAGCAGGACGGCTAACCCTGGGTGCGGCTTATACGTACAGTCATTCGATTGACGACTCTTCCGACCGCTCCGATACGACACTCGTCAACGCTTTTGATCTAGCATCGAACAGAGCCAGTGCGAACTTTGACCAGCGGCATCTCTTAAATATCAGCTACATCTACGCCCTTCCTGATCTTAGCAAATTCTTCGAAACGCCCATTAATGAAGGCCCGGTGACGCCATCGCGTGCCGCCCGCGTGATTTTCGACCATTGGGAGATTTCCGGGATCACCACGGTGCAGTCAGGAACCCCTTTCAGTGTTATCAATGGCGCAAGTCCGAACGGAGTATCGGTGCTGGATAACGCCGGCGTGGCCAACGGCACCAACGCAGGCTCTTATCCTGATGTGATTGGAAATGTTCACGCGCAGGCCCCGTACCTGGGGAACAATCCCTCGAGCTTTGGTCCGATTCTAGGGAACCCGGCGGCGTTTGGCGCTCCTGTGGGTTTGACTTTCGGCGACGCCAGCCGGAATTACATGACCAATCCGCGCCGGACGAATTTCGATGTTTCATTTCTCAAACATTTCAAGGTCACGGAAGGAAGCAATCTCGAATTCCGGGCGGAGCTGTTCAATTTCTTCAACCATACCCAGTTCCGAATCTATGATCCTGATGTGGGCAACACCGGCAGCAACGTCATCAGTTGCTATGGCGGCGCGAACAACTCTGCAGGAGATGCCAGTTGTTTGGTGGGCAATGCGTTTCTTCACCCAGTAGACGCGCACCGCGCCAGGACGGTACAGTTCGGGATGAAATACCTTTTCTAAGATTGAACGGCTTGATTTAAATAGGAAACAAAAACTGGAATTGCTCCATTTGTTCGCAGTGAACGCTACGACAAGGGAGTCTCAGCATGGCTGGTAGTCTTCAAGTTCATCTCTTTGCAAGATTTGAATTCCCATCACAGCACTTAGTCTCACAGGGTAGGCGTTCGACCTTTCGAGACCGAACTTCGTGCCAGAGTGAGTGCATCCGTGCGTGCAATCGTAGCTTGCTGCACTTAGGTTGCAAATTGGATGCACTGATTCTAGGGCTACCGCATTGATGCAAAGGCCGTGAACGTATTTTTCACCACGGTGATGAAGAGTTCTTGGGCGGAATGCTCACAAGTAAGACTTCAACGAAGACTGCAGAAATCGCGGATCGCGCGCCGTGTGTAAATCCGAATTCTGGGGTGCGGGAAATCCACCATGCTCAGTGCCTCTGACGCGGAGTTGGGCGAGCTGCGGGATACGCTTCGCGAAGAGGGGAATGCTGCCTCTCAGGCACTTTGGGATTCCCTGCTCGAAAGCCGCGAGATCTATCAGAAAAATATGAGTGGCCAGGGATTCGACTCAAATCGGCAGCGGGCGCTTTTGATGAAGCACATCTTCTTTGGCGATTACAAGAGCGCTGCGGATGCTGAGAAGCTGGCGCCGAAGGTTCTTTTCAAGTTCGGTGCCTGGCACATGTTCAAAGGCATCAATCCATTGCACAATAATGATCTTGGAAACTTCATCACCGAGTTGGCGGATGGTCAAGGCACGTCGTCGGTGCGGATTCTCATCCTGGGCGTCAGGGGCGAACAATTGCGCTTTGCCGGCATCGGACGTCCTGGGGCGCCTGCGGCGCTCGATCTCGCGAACGACAAGGATTCTGACTTTCTGTATCTAAAGCCGATGTTCGATTCCATGGAGCCCGAGGGTTTTACGATGTACGACCTAAGAACGTTTCGCCGCGACTTTGCGAAGCTCGGCGCAGTCGATCGCGAGATGGAGCGGCTGGTCTTCGGGTACGACTTCCTCGTATTGATTCCCCATCCGACGCCGTCGAAGCCGCTGGATTAGCATCCGAACTTCGCAACTCCGTGATCGCAGGAACAACGAGACATCAGTACTTCCACATCTGGATCTCATTCCCGCCATTTTCAAAATGAACTTCATCCATCAACTGGCGAATGAGGTATACGCCACGGCCATGTCCGGCAAACACATTCTCTCCACGCTTCGGATTGGCCAGGAGTTCGGGACGGAACCCGGGTCCGGGATCGGTGATAATGATAACGATTCGACCTTCCCCGTCGCGCTGCAGTCGGCAGCGGATTTCTTTGGTCGGATCATTGTTGCATCCGTGCACCACAGCGTTGGCCAGAGCCTCCTGTACCGCCAATCCGATCTCCAGCTGTTTCTCTTCGGGCACACTCAATCGAACCAGAGCTCGGGAGACCGCCTCTCCAATCGTGGCGATTGAGGCCATCTCTGCCCGCATGCGGAGATCCAGAAGCTGGGTCAGTTCCTTGTCCTGAAAGCGTTGGTCGGGGTTGGAAGGCATGAGATTGATTTTGGCGGTCCAGTTGAATCTCGATCGCGGCTCAGGCGAAGGACTGCACCGCTGCGTCGTCATCGTCAAACACCTCGAACAGATTGAAGACGCCGACCAGACGCAATGTCCGCACTGCGAACGTGGATGGCTGCACCAACTTGAGGCTGCCGCCTCGCTGCTTGGTGGAAGCCAGAAAACGCACGAGCAGACCGATGCCACTGGAATCCACCATCGGCACTTCGGCCAGATTGAGGGCGAGACGCGTCTCTCCGTTTCCCAGCAATTCCTCGATGGTTTGGCGTAACTCATCAACTGCCTGGCCCAACCGAAGCTGTCCCCGAAGATGGATGAGCTGCACCTGCGATCGCTTGCGAACGTTGATGTCCAATCGGCCCTCCTTCCGGCAAATGTTCCGCCGCACCCGCCACTATCCCGTCAGCGCTGCTAAGGTAAGGGAACGGGCAGTCTTTTGCAAGGCGTTTTTCGACCTGGCGCAGACTGGGACCCCTGAGACGCAAAAGGATGAAAAATTAATCTCTGCGAGTCGAGAAATTTGGCATAATAATCTCCCGTTCAAGGAAACATGCGCCGCGCAACGAACCCATCTTCGGCTTCCCGTTTCGGCGTCGCCATCGTTACCACCGATGAGTTGGTACGGCCCGAGGCCGAGGCATACCTTGGTGCAGACTACGAGCTCGTGGTCCTGCCCAGCTGGGATGACCTGATCACCCTGCTCAAAAAACAGTCGCCAGACGCGGTACTCGTCGATATTGACGTCATTGGAGCCCGGCCGGACGAAGGGGTTTCTGCCCTCAGCGAGTTGCGTTCGCTGGCGCCAGACATGTTGCTGGTGGCACTTACCCGCTCGACCAGCAAGGGCCTGCGCTACAAAGCCGTAGAGGCCAATGTTGACGAGTATTTTGTGGCCCCCGTCAATTTCGAGGAGGTACGGATTGTTCTCCGCCGGGCGCTGGAAAAAAGACAGGCCGAGATTGAATACCGGGACCGGCAAAACGCCCAGGCCGAGCAGACCTCATTTGCGGAACTGATCGGCGCGAGTGAGCCGATGCAGCGCGTCTATGAAGCCATCACAAGGGTTGCGGACAGCAGCAGCACGGTGCTGATCAGGGGCGAGAGCGGAACCGGAAAGGAACTGGTCGCGCGGGCGATTGTATCGCTGGGCACTCGCGCGAATAAGCCATTTGTCAGCATCAATTGCGCCGCACTGCCCGAAAACCTGATTGAAAGCGAGCTGTTCGGACACGAAAAAGGGGCATTCACCGACGCCCGCACGGCGCGCGCCGGGCACATTGAACTGGCGCATACCGGAACATTGTTTCTAGATGAGATCGCTACCTTGGGCCTGGGCCTGCAATCGAAGCTGTTGCGGGTCCTGGAGGACCGGGCGGTGACCCGAATCGGCGGCCATACTCCGAAGAAAATAGACTTCCGGCTGATTACAGCCACCAACGAAGACCTGGAAGCGATGGTACACACCGGCCGGTTTCGAGAAGACCTCTATTACCGGATCAACGTAGTGCCCATTGCCCTGCCCGCTTTGCGGGAAAGATCCGGCGACATCCCCCTCCTGGTGGACCACTTCCTGCGCAGCTACTGTACCGCCAATAACGTTCCATTGAAGCGTGTAGATCCCGAGGTTATGCGTATCCTGGAGGACGATCCCTGGCAGGGGAATGTGCGTGAACTGGAGAACCTGGTCCAGCGGCTAGTCCTCATGGTGGAGGGACCGCTTATCAAAGTGCAGCATCTACCCCAGCGTCTCCTCTATAACAGCGCGGCCAGCCAGGAGTCCATTCTGATTCCGGAAATGGGGGTCAATTTTGACGAAGAGATCGCGCGGATTGAGGTTGCCTACTTACAGGCCGCGTTGCGCCGATCCGGCGGCAGCAAAATTGGAGCGGCCCATCTACTAAATGTGGACAAGCAGAGAATGCACTACCTTTGCCGCAAATATAACCTGGGAAGAGATTAAAAAATAATATTGCAAAGATAAATTATTAATCCTATTTCGATTCTTTTTAGCTTGGCCAGTTCGACGGCATCTCACTCCGGCAAAGTACCTAAATTATTGAGAAGGAATGGCTTTCCGGGTTTTACGCGTGAGGGCGTTCGATTTGGCATTCCGGCTGCTAAGTACTAGAAACGAGCGGCACGATAAGAAACTAAGGAGATATCAAAATGGCGATCCAGAAGAAATCTTTGATCGGTAATCTGACGGCGGCGAAGAAAGCGATCGTTGCGAAGGGCGCGAACGTCTCGACGGCAAGTGTTGACCCGAAAGCCACCCTTGGCAAGCGGGTAGACCTCGGCAAGCGGGTAGACCTTGGCAAGCGGGTAGACCTCGGCAAGCGGGTAGACCTTGGCAAGCGGGTAGACCTCGGCAAACGGGTAGACCTCGGCAAGAGAGTAGACCTCGGCAAGAGAGTAGACCTGGGCAAGAGAGTAGACCTGGGCAAGCGCGTGGATCTTGGGAAGCGCGTCGACTTGGGCAAGAGGGTTGACCTGGGCAAGCGCATTGGCTAACCGGATTCGGCGACAACCGCAATCGCTGTGATTTGGAAAGGGGACCGGGAATACGGTCCCTTTTTCATTGCTTGACCACACTCACCAAAGCTTGCGCTGGGCAAACTCGCGAACTTCTTTCCACAGGAATCCGGCGATGCTCTGCCTTTCTACTTCGATCTTCGCATCTCCGGACATTCCCGCCCTCATCATGCCGGCAGGATTAGCTATCAAGACCGTGGCTGTGTAATAGGCGGGTGGTGCGATTCCTTTGTAATTCTGCTCCGGCTCGAGACCGGGCGGGAGTTCGGACAGCGCGGGTGCGATGGAGTTGACTTCGGCGCGAACCGGTCGGAATCGGGATTCCAGCTTGAGGGAAGCTGGAGCGGCCAACCGTACCTGCCGAATCTGGAATTCCGGGATGAAGATTCGGGCCCTGATTGTAGTGTCATCTTGTACTTCGGCGAGTTCTTCCCCTGCTTGAACGAACGAGCCTACCCGGTCGCGGATTCTGGGCGTGGTCACGACGCCGGATATCGGCGCTGTGACCTGAAGGGCGGCAACCTGCTTCGCAAGCGAACGGTACTGCCCAACCTGCGAGGCGCGCTCAGCCTGTGCGCCGGCGAGATTGGTGTAGGTAAGTTCGGCTTCGCGGGTGTGGCTTTCGGCGGTTCGAAGGCCGGCCTGGGCGGCGTCCGCTTCGGACTCCAGGGTGATGTTGTGCAAAACGACCAGAGGAGCACCGACGGTGACAGGTGTGCCTTCGTCAGCCAGGACTGCGGCGATCCGGCCCGGAACGGCGGCGCGAACGGACGCGCGTTGTCCCGGTTCGAGAACAAACCGGCCACCGACGGTTTCGCGGAAAAACGGAGCGAAGAACCCGAAAAGGACCAGCACGGCTACGGCGAGCTTGCGCGGTGCCTTCCACCAAGCCCGGAAACTCTCCCGCTTATCCAAAATAAAATCCTTCATGAATCTCACCGAGGAGCGCAATCGCGCCCTTAAGATCAGCAGTGCCAGCAGGAGGGCGGGCAGGAAAGCCCACTGCGGACTGAAGCGTGAAACGATGTTGTAGGCGAGTTGCACCACAGCAAACAGAAGCACATAGCTGTACAAACCAGAAATCAAGGCATAGCCGACAAACAGCCATCGCCGATGGGGACGCAGATAAGGCACCTCCACGGGCAGATGGAAGACGTGGCATTTTATCCAGCTGGAGAGGTATTCCGTCGAGCTTTCTTTCATCGCTGGAACGCCCACCAGTTCGCCAAAAAGATAGTAACCATCCAGCTTGATAAGAGGATTCAGGTTCATGAGAACAACGGCAACGCCGGTAATCATCATGACCTTGTAAGCGAAATCATGTAACGGGCTTCCCGCCGGGGTTCCCCACCAGAGAATACTGGCTAGCGAGCAGAATATGAGTTCCATCCAGATTCCAGCCAGGATCGTCGCCGCCCTTTGCCATTTAGCCCCATACACATACACTTCGCTGACATCCACACAAAAGGCAGGGGAAAGATAGATGAGCATAAAGCCCATCTGATGGACAGAGCCGCCGTAATGCTTGCAGGTCAACCCATGAGCGGATTCGTGGAAGAAGCCCAACCCGCAGAAGAGGAGCCAGAACTCCGCCAGATCGGCTGCTCCTTTATTGGTGAAGGTATAGTACTCCTGCGTGTCGCGCCAGATTTCCTTCCAGCCAGCGATGAAGATGAGCACCATGATGGCGAAGATGCCCAGCGTGAGCAACGTGAACCATGGGGTGTAAACGAAACTTACGGCACGGTGCAGCCTGGTGAGGTAAGAATCGGGGTCCCAGGTAGAGAAACTCATGAACGACAGATCAAATTTCTTCTTCTTGCGCTGGCGGTCATGTTTGAGGCTCTCGGTTCCAGTAACATTTTTTTCCAGGGTGGTCTTAAACCAAAGATCGGCTTCGTCGAGGGACTCGGCAAACTCGCGAACGTGGTCTTCACCGGGCTCCATGCCGGTTTGCTCATGGAAGGCATCGGCAATATCGGCGTAGGAGCGGACTCCGTCGAAGAGTTGAAGCAGTTGCCATTGCTGGGGGCTAAAGCGGAGGATATGCTTTCCGGCGGGAACCATGGCCACGACGGTCGGCGTGCCTCCTTCAATCTGCTCACGCGCGATCATGTTGGGACGAAGCCGGGGATATGATTTGGCGACCCTGCGGGCAGGCAGTTCGGGCAGCGCGACGTTGAGGACTTCGGCAAGATTCATGGCGGATCCGGTAAGCGGATATTGACGGTCATGCCCGGGCGCAAGCCGGCGACGGGCCCTTGCAATTCGGCAGTGACGTCAATCGTGTCACTCGAGGGGTCAACCACCGGACTAACCAGAATGACTCTCGCCCTATAGGCTTCCTCAGGGTTGGCCGGCGGAACTGCCATTAGTTCTGTACCTTTGTGTACCCGGTCGAGGTAGGCTTCGGGCAAGGCAAATTTCAAGCGCAGAGGCGCGACCGCCGATACCCAGAACAAGCGGTCGTTCCTGGCAACTTCCTGCCCGGCGCGAACGTAACGGCGCGCGACTACGCCATCAAAGGGAGCGGTGATCCTGGTTTTCTCAAGTTCCAGTTGCAGGGAGCGGAGCGTATCCTGCGCGACTTTGAGATCTTCGCGCTGGCGCTCTACCTCGAATTCTGTAGCTTCGTATTGATACCCGGCTTTCTCCTCCTGTGATTTCGCGATGATGTTGGCCTCCCATAGCTGCTCGGCGCGATCGCGCTCAGCTTGGGCCACTTTGGCGCCGGCCTCCCAGTTCTTGAGGTCAGCATCCAGACTTCGCACCTTGGAGGCAGCGGCGTCCCGGTCAGCAGTGAGCTGACGGTCGTCGAGCATGGCCAGGAGCTCGCCGTTCCTGACAGTGGCACCAGCCTCAACAAGAACCTTCGCCACTATGCCGTCGCGTTGCGCCAGGACATCAACCTGGTTTTCCACCACAATTGGACCGGAAGCAATGTATTCGGCCGGCACTGGTTTGGGCTGACTGATTGGCTCGACGCCTGGAGTCGAAACCGGCGCCGCGGCCGCGCCAGTCGGGATGGGGCTGGAAGTGCACCCGCACAGCGAGACGGCTATCGCCGGAATTCCAAATAGCGCCAGGATCGAAGGCCACCGCATAATTGATTCTCCACCCTCAAATTCACCAGCCAAACCACGACCACACCTTGCCCCAAACCCACATGGCAAAGCCGCGGAACAAGACAAATCCTGCCGGATGCCAGCCAACGGAGACTTTGCCCTGGCCTTGCATGCCAGGGCGGACCACGCCATCCGGGTTGGACACATGAACCCGAGCAACAAAAACGCGTTGATCCGACTCGACCTCACTTTGGGGGCTGACGACCGCGACGTCGCCGTGAAAGACGCGAAGGGGAAAACTTTCGAGCTTCACTGATGCCTGCTCGCCGCTACTGAGCAACATGGCATCGTCTTCGGGGACAGCAATGTTAATAGTGATTTGAGACGATTCGACAATCACCGCAAAGGTATCGCCGTGCTCCAGACGCCGGCCAATAGAATTGTGAATTTGCGGCGTAGCTACCACGCCATCGAAAGGCGCGCGGATCGTGGTGCGCGTTAAGCGTTCGCGAGCCCGGTCGAGCTCCGCCTTCAGGTAGTCGAGTTTTACGCGTTCAGTCCCAGCCAAAGTCCCGTCATTTTGTGCGAGAGCGCGGTTCATCGTCGCCAAGGCCTCCCCATACCTGGCTTCGGCGGCCGCCAGGTCAGAGCGGTAGTTCCAATCCTCAAGCTCGGCAAGCACCGCACTTTGCTTAACGTGGTCACCTTCGCGAACGTAGACATTCCTTACCACGCCATCAACGCCGGCCTGCACCTGGGCCGTACGCGCCGGGGCTACGGTGGCATCCCCTGAAACGCGCATGGGCAGTGGGCAAAACACCAGAAATAGCGCGACTGCCGCCCCCACGGCAATCATCAACCCGCGGCGGCGTTGTTCCATGGCCAGGAAACGCCTTTTCTTTTGCAGCAGCGGCTCCAAAAGATTGATGAAGGGTACTTCCCTGTAAAGGGAGGCATTGCGCAAGGCAACGGTGGCCTGGCCGGCCAGCACCTTGATAATTTCCAAGTGGGCAATGGTAAGAAAATCGGGATCGCTGCTCTCGAAGGAAAGGATGCCTAAGCGGCCTTGATCATCAATCAGCGGGAGGGCATAGAAGGCCCGCATTCCTGTAGCAGCGAAGTAGGCGGCAAATTTGGCCCGAGTTTCATGTCGCGGATCATCCACCTCGTCGCCGTGCTGGGTTACGTGAGTTTCCAGGTTGGAAATGGAAGCCCACTCCAGCGTTTCCTTCAAAGTGGAAGTGGCGGGATCTCCGGGATTGATCTGCGTGATGCCCGAAATTGCCTTGAGTTCCAGAGTGCCGCGCTGTTCCAAGGCGATGGCCGCACGTTCAAAGGGGATGATGGCCTGGGTGTGATTTACGACTGCTTGCAGGACGCGGTCCAGGTTGAGAGTGGACGTAATCTCAGCGCTGACCTCGACCAGAGTCTGCAAAATCTCGACCTTGCGCTCTGCCTGCAGCAGGCTGGCATTGTGCAGGGCATTGCTGGCGGTTTCGCAGATATTCGTGAGGAGAAAGTGGTCGTCCTCGTCGAAGGCAGCGCCGTCGAGGCGATTCACGGCCTCGACGACACCCACCAGATTCTCATGTTCCATGAGCGGTGCCGCCAGCAATGAGAAGACGGAAGCATCTTCGTGGCCGGAGTTACGCCGCTGTAGACGCTCATCCTGGGAGTCTTCAATCAAGACCGGTTCTCCGGTATCGGAAATGTCGCCGGCGATGCCTTGTCCCGGTCCTTGTACCATACCTACTTCTACAGTGGGATCAAATCCCTCCTGGCTTAGCAGTTCCAATACTTCGCCCTTTATCATCCAGAGGTTGATGCATTGGACATTCATGACCTCCTGAAACTTCTTGACGATGGTGGCGAGCAACTCGTCCATTTCGAGGGTCGCGTTGAAGACCTTTTCCAGGTCATACATTTGGGTGACGCGACTGATCGACTGGAGGCCGATATTACGCTCATTCTCATAGTTCAGCGCCGCAGCGACAGCAGGAGAAGCGAGTTCTGCGATCTCGTTGAGCGATTGCAACACGGCATCCGGAAAAGCCTGCTCGTAACTGACGACTTCGATGGCCCCGACCAGAGTTTCATTGACCAGGAGCGGCACATAGGCCAGAGATATGGCGGCGTGGCGGACATCAAGGTGCGAGAAATCCTCGCGTTGCAGGCCCGCTCCTTCGAACACCTGGAGAGATTTGCTTTCGGCTACCGAGCCCAGCGTTCCGGCATTGAACTCGACGGTCTCGCCGACGGTAATTTCGCCGGCCGTTACTTTCGCGGTCCAAACGGGATTCTCCTGGTCAGGGATGACATAAACCACGCAGGCTGTGCCCGGTAGAAGTTCGATCACTCTGTCAGCGATCAACTGGGCCCGAGGTATCACCTCTGGCTGTGCCAGAAGAGTCGCGGCAAGCTCAGTCATCGCGACCGCAGAAGCGGGCCTTCGAGTCGCCATGGTAAGTGGCGTTCCTGTTTGCGTAGAGTTTATGCCCTGGGGCGACCCGCGTGGGGGGAGATTATGACCTCGGACGGGACGTCATCCCCAGAGGGCGCAATCTTATGCCTATCTGGTCGGCAGGTCAACATTTCGGCCAATCGGCGGCACGGATTACGCGAGCCAGACTGGCAACTGGCAGACGGCACGGCCGGATCATTTCTTGGCGGCCATTTATAATCGTTCATTCAGCTTTTCATCTGGTTTTCTACTGAGAGGGCGTGACCTTGCTCGACTTCCTTGGCGGCTTACAACGTACCGACATGTGCGGCGGTCTGCGCGCCTCCGATGCCGGCCAAAAGGCTGTATTGATGGGATGGGTGAACCGCAGGCGTGACCTTGGCAACCTGATTTTCGTAGATGTTCGCGACCGCACCGGCGTGGCCCAGGCCGTATTCAATAAGGAGAGAGATGCGGCCATTCACGAGAAAGCCTCGGCGCTGCGCAACGAGTACGTCATCGCGGTCATTGGTACGGTGAAGCGGCGTGATGAGGCCACCATCAACAGGAATCTTCCGACTGGCGAAATTGAAGTGGTCGCAGAAGAATTGCGCATTCTGAATGACTCGCGGCAGCCCCCATTTCTGCCCGGTGATTCCGTGCTGGCCAACGAAGAGATGCGGTTGAAGTATCGCTACCTTGATTTGCGGCGGGAGGCGATGCAGGGCAATATCGAGCTGCGGCACAAGGTCGCGTTGGCAATCCGCAACTATCTTTCTTCACAGGGATTTTTCGAGATCGAAACGCCGTTCATGACCCGGTCCACTCCCGAGGGCGCCCGCGACTATCTGGTGCCGAGCCGGGTGCAGCCGGGGACATTCTATGCTCTGCCGCAATCCCCGCAGCTGTTCAAGCAGATTCTGATGATTTCGGGTTTCGATAAGTATTTCCAGATTGTCCGCTGTTTTCGAGATGAAGACCTGCGGGCCGATCGCCAGCCCGAGTTTACGCAGATTGACCTGGAAATGTCGTACCCGCAACCGGAGACGGTTTGGTCGGTGGTCGAGGGATTTCTGGGAGCGGCATTTAAAGCGGCTGGAATCGAAATCAAGGCGCCATTTCCGCGTATGAGCTATGACGAGGCGATTCGCCTGTACGGCAGCGACAAACCAGACATGCGGCTACCGGCGATGACCGATGTGCGGGAAGCGTTCAGCGCTGCGGACCTGGAGAAGTTGGGGATCAATGCGACTTTGCCTCTGCTTGCGATTCGCACTCCGAATGTCGGCAAGCTATCACGCAAGGAGCGGGACGACAACAAGGAATTGTTTGGCAATCAGGCCGGTCTCAGCCTGCTCGACATGGATCGACTGGAGAAATCGATGCCATCGGCAGCTGAACATTTGAAGGGGCTTTGCTCTGCGAAGGTGGATGACCTGATTGCGCTGGTTGGGGCAAGGCAAGCCTCAGATTTCAAGACCACGGCGGTGGGACTCTGCAAAGCCGCGGGCGCGTACAGACTCCGCCTGGCGGATAAGTACCGGGACAAGCATCGTGCTTTCGAAAGAACCGGCGACCCGGCGACCGACTTCCGTTTTCTCTGGGTGAGCGATTTTCCCATGTTCGAGTACGACGAAGAAGGAAAGCGCTGGGCTGCGGCGCATCATCCTTTTACTTCGCCGCACGAGCACGACATGGATAAACTGGAATCCGATCCGGGAGCGGTGCGGGCCCTGGCTTATGACGTGGTGTTGAATGGCACGGAGTTGGGGTCGGGATCGATTCGTATTCACCGCCAGGACATTCAGCGCAAAGTTTTTCAAGCGCTTGGCATGACCGAGGAAGAAGCAAAACAGCGCTTCGGATTCTTCCTTGAGGCGCTGGAGTATGGCACGCCTCCGCATGGGGGAATCGCTCTGGGCCTTGACCGAATTGTGATGATTCTGGCTGGAGCCGATAGTCTGCGGGAGGTCATACCCTTTCCAAAGACTGCCAGGGCGGTGGATTTGATGGTGGATGCACCGACGCCGGTAAGCGAGGCGCAGCTGAGAGAACTGGGGATTCTGGTGAAGAAATAGCCGCTGCGCCTTCAGTGCTTTGCCTTCCACTGCTCCTTCTGCGAAACTGACTACGCATCATGGGGCGCATTCACGTTCTTTCCGAAGCTGTTGCCAACAAAATCGCTGCCGGCGAAGTTGTGGAACGCCCGGCTTCGGTGGTGAAAGAACTGCTGGAAAATTCACTCGATGCCGGGTCCAGGCGCATCAGGATCAACGTTGAAGCCGGCGGCAAAAAGCTGATTCAGATTACCGACAACGGCTGCGGGATGGTGCGCGACGACGCGCTGCTTGCTTTTGAACGTCACGCAACTTCGAAGCTCAAAGACGCCGAAGACCTGCTCAGCGTGGCCACGCTCGGCTTTCGCGGGGAAGCGCTGCCTTCGATTGCTTCGGTTTCCCGTCTGCGCCTGGAGACCCGCGCTTCGGGTGAAGATTCTGGTACGGTGATCGAGATCAACGGCGGGAAGATGTTCAAGGTGGAAGAAGCCGGCCTGCCCCCGGGAACGTCGATCACGGTTCGCGACCTTTTCTTTAATACTCCCGCGCGCAAGAAATTTCTCAAGGCCGAGACAACGGAGCTTTCGCATATTGCGTCGCTGGTCACACACTACGCGCTGGCGCATCCCGACAAACATTTTGAATTGCATTCGGCCACGAACGCTGTGCTGGTAGCGCCGCCGGTGGCAGGGCACAGCGAACGCGTTTACCAGGTTTTTGGCAGAGAGGTACTCGACCAGCTCATCCCGGTGGCGGCGGTGCAGCCGCTTGAGCACACCGGTCTGCCGCAGCCTCCGCCGTGGAAGCGGACGGCAGAGGATGAACGCGCGGCGGCGGAGCCTGGCGAAATGCGGGTTCGCGGGTTCGTATCAAAACCCGAGATTCAAAAGCTCAACCGCAACTCGATTTATGTCTTTGTCAACAGACGGCTCATTCGCGACCGGCTGGTCCAACACGCGCTGACCGAGGCTTACCGCAACATTCTGCCGCCAACGGTTTTTCCTGTCGTGCTTCTGTTCCTGGAGCTTCCCGGCGGCGAGGTAGATGTGAACGTGCACCCTTCGAAGACTGCAGTCCGCTTCCGCCAGCAGACAGTGATGCATGATTTCGTCCGCGACTCGATTCGCGCGGCGTTGATGAAAGCCCGGCCGGTGCCGCAGTTTGCTACGGAGATTGGCGCGCATCCGACAGCCAGCCCGTCGCTTACGCCCGGTGCCCAGGTGGCTCAGTTTCCCTCTGGCCCGCGGAAGTTAGAGGCTTCGATACCGGCGCATACGTTCGCATTGCAGGCGCCTTATGTGCCGCCGACCTCAGAAAGATTTCATTTTGGCGGCGGATTTGCGGTAGAAGGCAACGCTGCGGTCTCATTAGCGCGCGCTCCGGAGCTTGTTTCAACAGACGCCTGTGCGGCTCCGATGGCCGACGAACCGGAGCCATCGAGCGAACTCGCGCCAGCGTTAGCGTCTTTGAAACCGCTCGGACAAATTCGTGAGTCGTTCATTCTGGCGGTTAATGGCGAGGGGTTGTGGATCATTGACCAGCACGTTGCTCATGAGCGTGTTCTGTTTGAGCGCGTGCTGAAACAGCGCGCGGCCCAGACGCCGCAGAGCCAGCGGTTGCTTATGCCGCTGGTCCTCGAACTGACACCCGCGCAACAGGCGGTGTTTAGCGAGATTTCAGACGAATTGAACAAGAATGGATTCGAAGCCGAACCGTTCGGGACGCGCAGCATCGCGGTGAAAGTCGCGCCCGCCGGCATAGAAGCGACGCAGGTCGAGCACATGCTCCACGAATTGCTTGATCAGTTCATGCGCGAAGAGCAGGCGTTGAACATGGAGAAAGTTCGCGCACAGATTGCGGCTTCGATCGCTTGTCATGCCGCCATCAAGGTCAATATGCCGCTGGAGCAGAACAAGATGGAGTGGCTGCTGGCGGAGTTGGCGAAGACTGAGTGCCCCATGTCGTGTCCCCATGGGCGGCCGGTGGTTTTGCGCTATTCGATGAAGGATATACAGAAGGCGTTTAAGAGAATTTGAAGGATCAGTCGTTGGTCGTTAGCTGTTCGTCATTTCGCCGTGGAACCGAGCGGCGTTTTTCTCGGCAGACTAAGATCGAAGCTAACGAGCAATCGCCAGCAATGTTCGATCTCGACCAATTACGGCGCGACAAGTGGCATCAGAACGGCCAACCCGTTCGCACTCTTGAGGAGGCTCGCGGGTTCATCGAATCGGTCGGGTTTTGCCTGATGTACCCTATGCGCCCGCAAGTATTGGTGCCGACGTTTATCGGCGCATGGATTGGGGCGGATGAGCGCTTGCCCTCGTGGCAGCAGGCATTCGCCGACCCCCGGGCCCGCGAAGCGACCGATCTCATGGTGCGATTGCTACGCGAGCGGTTGGCGTACGAAGCAAACTTGTTTAACGAGAATAATGCTTTTCTTGTGGCCGCTTCGATCTTCCCCTATTTCTACGCGCTGGTGGGAGAGCGCAATCCGCGCCACGCGCCGAAACCCGGGCCGAGGTCGGAGTATTCGCAACTCGCCTGCGATACCTACGAACTGGTCCGAAGCCAGGGGCCAATCTCCAAACAGAAAATGCAGGAGAAGCTGGGCGGCAGCATCTCGCTGGCGGCGGTCGATCATGCGCTCACGGAATTGTGGAAGAAGCTGCGGATCACGCGAGTAAATTACGACCCGGTTGAGGGTTCGTTCTGGGATGTGCTGTTCCGCTGGTCGCCGGATGCAGTTCGCGAAGGCATAGGATTATCGGTTGCTGAAGCGCTTTCGGCATTGCTGTCAAAATACCTGGACTGCGTGATTGCGGCGGACACGGGGGAACTGGAAGCCTTTTTCGGCCACTTTGTATCGCGCTCCAGGGTGCGCGAGGCAGTCAATGCGCTGCTGGCGGCCCGGGAACTGGAGTTCGTGCACGTTGGCAACCGCTCGCTGATAAGGATTACAGCGGCGAAAACGGCTGACCCGGGGCGGGGCATGATCGTGCCAAAGAGCTAAGCGCCTTTCGCCCGTTCCTGGTAAATGCGCGGGCGGGGCATTATCTGGCCGATGCCGGGATTTGAAACCAAAGCTCCATGCAATTACCATTAGTGCGCTCGTTACTATTTCCATACAAAACAGTCCAAGGTTATATGATGAAAAACATCGCGTTCCATCTTTGTGTCTTTTTGCTTTGCGTCTCGGGGTTTTCGCTAGCCCAGAGTTCCAAACCTGCCGCTGAGCCTGAGTTTCCTTACACGCCAAGCCTTGATATGAAGGCAATGGACCAGACGGTGGATCCCTGCACGGACCTTTACACCTATTCCTGTGGAGGGTGGAAGAAAGACAATCCGATTCCCGCCGACCAGACATCGTGGGATGTCTACGGCAAGCTGTACCTCGACAATCTGAACTTCCTGCGCGCCATTCTGGAACAGGCGGCCGCCGGTGGGGCCGAGCGCGATGCCGTTAGCCAAAAAATCGGCGATTTTTACAACGCCTGCATGGATGAAGCGGGGGTGGAGAAACGCGGCATTTCGGCGATTCAACCGGAACTGGACGAAATTACGCAGTTGAAGTCAACCAAAGACATGGCGCGACTGGCAGCGCGGCTTCAATTTGCGATCGGAGGGTCGGTCATGTTTCAGCAGGGTTCGCAGCAGGACCCCGACGACTCCGAGCAGCAGATCGCGGCACTCGACCAGGGCGGGCTCGGGTTGCCGGACCGCGATTACTACACCAAGGATGACGCCAAGTCGAAGGAAATTCGCGAGCACTACATGCTGCACGTGCAAAAGGTTTTTGAGCTGATGGGAGACAATCCGGCAGCAGCAAAACAGAACGCTACCACCTTGATGCGCATGGAGACAGCCCTGGCCAAGGCTTCGCTTACACGCGTAGACCGGCGCGACCCGTACAAGCTGAAGCACAAAATGAAAATCGCCGACTTGAGCCAACTGGCGCCGTATTTTGACTGGAAAGTGTATTACGAGCAGTTACAGTATCCGAGCTTTGAGATTGTGAATGTTACGGCGCCGGAGTTTTTCAAGGAAGTCAACTCCGAGCTGACAACGGAGCCTCTCGATAACTGGAAGAATTACCTGCGCTTTCATGTAGTGAATTCATTTTCTCCATATCTTTCGTCCAAATTCGTGCAGGAGAACTTCGAGTTCTACCGGCAGTACTTGCGCGGTGCGAAAGAGATGCAGCCGCGCTGGAAGCGGTGCGTGCAGTATACCGACCGCAACCTGGGCGAGGCGCTGGGCCAGGTTTATGTGCGCAAAGTCTTTTCGCCGGAGCTCAAGGCCAGCACTCTGGAAATGGTGAAAGGCATTGAAGACGCAATGGCGCTGCGCATTCGTGAGTTGGACTGGATGAGCCCTGAGACCAAGCAACAGGCGCTTACCAAGCTGGCGGCAGTGCGCAACAAGATTGGCTATCCCGACAAGTGGCGCGACTACAGTTCGGTGGAGGTGGTGCGGGCCGATTTTGCCGGGGACATTCAACGCGCGCAGGAATTTGAAAGGCGGCGAGACATTAATAAGGTGGGCAAACCGGTGGACCATGGCGAGTGGGACATGTCTCCGCCCACGGTGAACGCTTATTACAATGCCGAGATGAATGACATTAATTTCCCGGCGGGCGTGCTGCAGCCGCCGCTGTACGACGCCAAAATGGATGATGCGCCAAACTACGGCGACACCGGGGGAACGATTGGCCATGAGCTCACACACGCGTTCGACGACGAAGGCAGCCAGTACGACGCCAAAGGGAACCTGAAGAACTGGTGGACCAAAGAAGACCGCGAGAAATTCGACGCGCGAACCAAATGCGTGGAGGACCAGTACGCGAAGTATGTGGTCGTGGACGATATTCACATCAACAGCAAACTGACTTTGGGCGAAGATGTCGCCGATCTGGGTGGCGAAATTCTGGGCTATCTCGCCTGGAAAAACGCCGACAAAGACAACAACCTGCAACCGAAGGACGGCCTGACTCCCGATCAGCGGTTTTTTGTCGGTTTCGCGCAATGGGCTTGTTCGAACGAACGGCCGGAGGAACTGCGGGTACGCGCCATGACTGATCCGCATTCGCCGGCGCAGGACCGCATTAACGGCGTGGTGGTTAATATGCCGGAGTTCCAGCGGGCATTCTCCTGCAAGGCCGGGCAGCCGATGGTGAATCCGCCGGACAAAGTCTGCAAGGTGTGGTAAAAGCGTAGTTCGCGGCGCGGGCGGAAAGGTAACCTCGGTAACTTGGATTCCGGACGGAAGCAACCTTAATCTGGTGTCTAAATGCCTCCGGGAATCCAACGTCACCGCCGCACTAAGATGGTACTGCCGCTGCGGGTCTGGCTCGACGAACAGAACTCCGACAACGCGCAACTCGCGCATACCGTGGACATTAGCCCGGGCGGAGGCCGACTCGGCGGACTTCGTATCCAAGTCGAGCCCGGGCAAGCCATCCTGATCCAGCGGGGCCAGCAGAAAGCCCAGTTCCGCGTAGTGTGGGCAAAACAGATGGGGCCCGGAGAGATCCAGGCAGGGGTGGAATCGGTTGATCCGGAAAAGAAGATATGGGGCGTAGAGCTAACTGAGCCGCCGAACTCCGGAGCCGAACCCAGGGCGAGCAAGGGCGGTTTGGCGAGGGGGCGGGCAAAAGGCGCAGGCCTGGCCTGGTTTCGCGCGGTAGCATCTCTGGATAGCCAAATCCGGTGGGGCGCGGCCTTGGGTGTTCTGCTGATCGCGTTTGCCTCAGTAGTCTTCATAGAGCGCAACCCCGATGGAAACAAGACGTCGGTCATTAGCGGGGTCTCGCCCGCAGCCCAGCCATTGGAACTGATAACGGTTCCGCATGCCCACACGAACCAGCGCGTGTTTACCTTCCTGAACGATGAGAAGAGCGAGGCTGACGATGCGGCCGAGCGCCTGCAAGTGTCAGAGGCACCACAGGGACACATTTTCTATCCAGTGTCGCCCGATAGCGAACTTTCGGGCGAGGTGGAGCTGAAAATCGTTATCGCCACCGATGGCCGGGTGAGACAGGTCGAAGTGCTGAGCGGGAAGCAGGTCCTGGCAGAAGCCGCGGTGCGGGCGGCCAGGTTCTGGCGTTATGCAAGGCATGATTCAAATGGTCATCCGGTGGAGGCCGAAACCAGCGCAAGCGTACAATTCCGGGCTGGAGACGCGGTTTCCGTCCACTTCCCGACGGGGCCAGCCAGAGAAAGTCGAGCCTCCGCGACACCCACCAAGTACACGCCGCAGTAATCCCTTCGCCGGTCCTCAACGTGTACAATTTCTTACTTCATGAGCGAAGCGCCCTCGCGCCAACTCATTATCGCCATTGACGGCCCTGCCGGAGCGGGCAAGAGCACTATTGCTTCGCGTCTGGCGCGAAAGCTCGGCTACGCCAATCTGGAAAGCGGAGCCATGTACCGGGCTCTCGCTTTGAAGGCGATCGAAGGCGATGTCTCTTTCGATGACGAGGCCGGGTTGGTCGAACTGGCCCACAATTCGCAGATAAGGCTGGAACCGAGCCTGGTCGGCAACCACGTGTTGCTCGATGACCGGGATGTGACCCAGCGCGTCCGTGAGGGTGACGTGACTGAAGCGGCCTCGCGGGTTTCGGTGCACCCCAGGGTGCGGGAGTGGATGGTGGCCCGCCAGCAGGAAATGGGCACGCGCGGCGGCATCGTCATGGAAGGCCGTGACATCGGGACCAAAGTTTTTCCCAACGCGGAGGTGAAGATTTTTCTGGACGCCGATCCGGTGGTGCGCGAGCAGCGCCGCGTGCAGCAGCATGCGGTTCAAGGCCGAGCAACTCCGGGTCCAACCGCCGCGGAGCTACGCGAGCGGGATCTCCGCGACCGGACGCGGGCAGCATCTCCGCTGGTGGCAGCGGCAGACGCGGTAGTGCTGGATTCGACCGATCTTTCGGAGGACGAAGTGCTCAGCCGGATTGAAGAGGTCGTGCGGGGGAAACTCGAGCTCCTGGACCGCTAAGTTATTGCAGGATTGAGATTGTCCCCCGCGCAATTCCTGTGAGCCGGATTCCGGTATCCTCTACTCGTGAATATTTCGGTCGTTCTGATTACTCACAACGAAGAGGCAAATCTGCCGAACACGCTTGAAAGCGTGATGCTTCTGGTGCGCGATGGCCAAGGCGAAATCATCGTTGTGGATTCAGGCTCAACTGATCGGACGCTTGAAATTGCGTGCTCGTATGGGGCAAAGGTGTTCTGTGAGCCATGGAAAGGGTTCGCGGCGCAGAAGAATTCTGCAATGGCGAAGGCAACGGGCGATTGGGTGCTCCAGTTGGATGCGGATGAGGCGTTGGAGCGGGAATTGGCAAACGAAATCGGAGGTGCGGTTAGTTCCAGCTCAGTTAATGGATTCTGGATTCCCCGCAAGAATTTTTTTCTTGGACGTTGGACCAGATACGGCGGCTATTATCCAGATCCTAAGCTGCGGCTTGTGCGCCGCGGAGCCGGACAATTCGAGGAATATGGCGCCCATCCCACGATGAAAGTCTCCGGGCCGACTGCACACCTGAAATATGCTCTGGTTCACACTGCGTATCCCACTCTGCGTGGCTACATTGACCATATAAACAGCTACTCATCCATGGGCGCGGAGGTGGCAACCGCCAACAGCCCGCGCGGCTTCAGCATTCTTGATATCGTCGTTCGCCCGGCGCTGACGTTTATCTACAACTACTTCTTCCGCTTGGGTTTTCTTGACGGCCGCGAGGGGCTGCTCTTGCATCTCTATCACTCAGTGTATGTTTCGTGGAAGTATGCCAAGGCTTGGGAACTTTCGAAGAAAAAGGCTAATTGAGCTTCGCCTTGCTCCCCGCCAGCGGCTTCTCTATCATCAAATCCAGACGGGGTGAACATGGCGGAAAACAAGCCTTCCAAGCCACAAATCGCGGAAAGCCCGATTTCTGAGGTTTTTGAAGGCCGGCACCCATCGGCCAGCGAAAAGCAGTGGGCCGAGAAGACGTTAGGCCCGACGCTGGAAAAATCCCCGGAACGGCCGGTTGGGGCCGCGACCGGAACGAATCTTGACGAGAACGGCAACGCCCGCTTTACAACAATTTCGGGCGTTCCGATACGGCGGTTGTACACCCAGGCTGACCTGCCAGAAGACTGGAGCCCGGAGAAATATCTCGGCTACCCCGGCCAACCGCCTTATACGCGCGGCATCCACTCAACCGGATACCGGGGCAAGCTCTACACCATGCGGCAATTCTCGGGGTTTGCATCGCCAGAGGAGACCAACCAGCGCTACAAATATCTGCTCGAACATGGCGGCAGCGGACTGTCGGTCGCTTTCGATCTCCCTACTTTGATGGGCTACGACTCGGACCATCCGGCAAGCGAAGGCGAAGTCGGCAAGTGCGGCGTGGCGATTGATTCGCTGGAGGACATGGAAATTCTGTTCGGCGGTATTGACCTGGAGAAGACGACGGTCTCGATGACGATCAACTCGCCAGCGTCGGTTTTGTGGGCGATGTATCTCGTGGTTGCGGAAAAGCAGGGCGCGGATTGGAAGAAAATTTCGGGAACGATTCAGAACGATATTCTGAAGGAATACATTGCGCAGAAGGAATATATTTATCCGCCTGCGCCTTCCATGCGGCTGGTGGTGGACACGTTTGAGTTTGGCTCGAAGTTTACGCCACGATTTAACACGATTTCGATCAGCGGATACCACATTCGCGAGGCTGGTTCGACAGCGCTGCAAGAGCTGGCGTTCACGTTGTATGACGGCGTTGAATACGTCGAATGGGCGCGACGCCGCGGACTTGACGTGGACGAATTCGGCCCGCGCTTAAGCTTCTTCTTCAATGCGCACAACGATTTCTTCGAGGAGATTGCCAAGTATCGCGCCGCGCGAAAAATCTGGTATCAGGCGATGAAAGATCGTTTCGGGGCCAAGAACCAGCGCACCTGGCTGCTGCGTTTCCACACTCAAACTGCAGGAGTTTCCCTGCCGGCACAGCAGCCAATGAACAACATCGCGCGCGTCGCCTTGCAGGCCATGGCGGCCGTGCTGGGCGGGACACAGTCATTGCATACGGATTCTTACGACGAAGCGTTGGCTCTGCCTACCGAAGAAGCTGCCCGTATCGCCCTGCGGACACAGCAGATCATTGCCTACGAAACCGGCACGGTGCATACGGTGGATCCGCTTGGTGGATCGTATTTTCTTGAGAACCTGACTCTGCAAATGGAGAATGGCGCATTCGATTACTTTGGCAGGCTGGATTCGATGGGCGGCATGGTCAAGGCGATTGAGCGCGGCTATCCGCAAAAAGAAATTGCGGAAGCGGCTTATCAATATCAGCGCGCAGTTGAAGCCAAAGAAAAAATTATCGTCGGGGTAAACGAATTCACGATTGAAGAAGAGCCGCCAAACATTCTCTACATTGACGAAAGCGTGGCGCGGCAGCAATCAGCCAAGCTGAAAGCGTTGCGCGAACGGCGCTCGAATGAAGAAGTTCGGCGCAGGCTGGATGCGTTGAAGAAAGCCGCTGGCCAGGAGCCCAAGGCCGAGTCGAATGGAAATGTTTCGTCAGCCAATACCATGCCCTACATTGTGGATGCAGTGCGAGCGTACGCCACGGTCGGCGAGATTTGCGAGGCGCTGCGCGAGGTGTATGGGACATACACGGAAGTGAGCATCACGTAAGGACTAAATACATTTCGCTACCTCTTTTTGCTGACCGTAGTCCAATATTCTGATGCGCAAGGCTGTCAACCATCTCAGGAAGTGCGATCCGGTCCTTTCCGCGATTATCGAGCGGGTTGGCCCCTTCCGCATGAATTTTGATGACCCGGTCTTTCACAGCCTGGCTGAGGCGATTGCTTATCAGCAGTTGAACGGTAAGGCGGCGGAAACGATTTTCAAGCGCTTCACGGATTTGGCGGGCGAGCCTCTGACGCCCCAAGGCATTCTGAAGCTGAGCGATGCGCAGATGCGCTCGGTGGGATTGTCGAAGCAAAAAACGTCCTATCTGCGCGATATGGCGGAGCGCGCGCAGCGGGGCGCACTGGATTTCACCCGCCTTCCGGATCTGACCGACGAGGAAGTCATCAAGCACCTGACGCAAGTCAAAGGCGTGGGCGTGTGGACGGCACACATGTTCCTCATGTTCACGCTACGCAGGCAGAATGTGCTGCCAACGGGCGATTTCGGCATCCGCACGGCGATGAGGAAGCATTACCGCAAGCGCAAGTTGCCCGATCCCGCGATCATGGAAAAGATCGCCAGGCCGTGGGAACCGTATCGCAGCATCGCGTGCTGGTATTTGTGGCGGAGTCTGGACGTGAAAACGATGTGAGCGGATTACTGCCAACCCCGCGGTCTCTGTGGTTAAATATCCCTTGGTGGCTGAACAGAAAATTCGCGTCCTCGTAGCCAAGCCCGGCCTGGATGGCCATGACCGTGGCGCTAAGGTGATTGCCCGCGCCTTGCGCGATGCCGGCATGGAAGTGATCTATACGGGCCTGCGGCAGACGCCAGAAATGGTCGTCAGCGCGGCCCTGCAGGAAGATGTACATGTAATCGGGCTTTCGATTCTTTCCGGCGCGCACAATGCCATCGTTCCGCGGGTGATGGACCTGCTCAAGCAGAACAAAATGGACGATGTGCTGGTCATTGTGGGCGGAATCATTCCCCACCAGGATGTGGACCATCTCAAGAAAATGGGCGTGGCAGCCATTTTCCAGCCGGGCGCGGCGATGGATGAGATTGTGCAGTTCATCCGCGGAAACGTGAAACCACGAGGCGTTCCTACCGTTCGTTGATGACCGGCACCCTCTCTGCGGCTCGATCAACCTCGTACTTCCGAATTGAAGATCTGAACGGCATTCAGGTAGTACGGTTGTGCTCTGAGGATGGGATGAACCGCTTGACGCGGCGACTGGTCGAGGCGCTGGCGGAGAGGCTTCACCGGCTAGCGAACGATTCGCGTCCAGTGATTCTGACCGGCAACCGGCAGTTCTTCTCGGTTGGGGCCGACTTGCAGGAGATCGCAGGTTTGGATGGTCCCGACGCATTCGAATTTGCGAAAATGGGCCAGGCTTTGATGACCGCAATCGAGGATTTTCCTGCTCCGGTTTATGCTGCCATCTCTGGCTACTGCATGGGTGGAGGGCTGGACCTTGCGCTTGCCTGCCACCGGCGGATTGCGCCTCCCCATGCAATTTTCGGGCATCGGGGAGCAGCTCTGGGGCTGGTCACCGGATGGGGCGGAACGCAACGGCTGCCGCGATTGATCGGCAAGTCCCGCGCTCTTCAGTTGTTCGTTGCCGCAGAGAAGATTCATGCTGAGGAAGCATTACGGATCGGACTAATTGATGCGATCGCGGATGTTCCGGAGACTGCGGCAGTGGAATCCCTTCACCACGGAGACACAGAGTCAAAGAGGGAGCCTTGAAGAAAATAAAAATCGGTTTGATTGGCTTTGCACTGGATCCTTGGCCTTTCTCTGTGACTCTCTGCCTCCTTGGTGACATCCGGTTTGCCTGTTCTCGCGGGGCTGTTATACCGTAAGTAGTTTCGGACTCTTCATTTATGCCTGATCGAGATCAGCCGAGCATTGCAAGCTCCCCAATCCTGGAATCACGGGTGGACCCAACCTCGGCGCGTTTCGAAGCCAACATGCGCTTTTTGGCGGATCTGGTGTCGCAGGTGCGCAACCAGGAGGAAAGAATCCGCGAAGGGGGTGGGGCGAAGGCAATTGAGGCCCAGCACGGCAAGTCGCGGCTGACAGCCCGCGAACGGATCGGTTTGCTGGTGGACCCGGGAACATTCTTTGAACTCGGATCATTCGCCGCCTTTGGCATGTACGAGGAATGGGGGGGCGCTCCCGGCGCGGGGGTAGTGACCGGACTGGGACGAATTCATACGCGCCTTGTGATGATTATTGCCAACGACGCGACGGTAAAGGCGGGCGCGTTTTTCCCAATGACTTCGAAGAAAGTGATCCGGGCGCAGAACATCGCGATCGAAAACCGCATACCGACGATTTATCTGGTGGACTCCGCGGGTGTGTTCCTGCCGTTGCAGGAGGATGTTTTTCCTGATAGCGATGATTTCGGCCGTGTGTTCCGCAACAACGCGGTGATGTCGGCGATGGGAATCGCGCAAATTGCCGCCATTATGGGCATGTGCGTGGCGGGCGGCGGGTATCTGCCAGTCATGTGCGACCACGTCCTGATGACCGATGGCAGCGGGCTTTTTCTCGCCGGGCCGGCGCTGGTGCAGGCGGCAATAGGGCAGAAGGTGTCGGCTGAAGAACTGGGAGGGGCGGCGATGCACTCCAACATCAGCGGAACCGTGGATTTTCATGAGCCGAATGACGAAGCCTGCATCGCCCGGATTCGCGCAATCGTTGAGAAGTGGGGTTACCGGCGGCAGTCTCCGTGGGATCGGAAGAAACCGGAAGACCCGAAGCTGGCGGGAGAGGAAATTTACGGCATCTATGACTCTTCGCCTGCAAGGCCGTATGACACGAAAGAGATTCTGGCCCGCATCGTCGATGGCAGCCGATTTGATGAATACAAGCCGGAGTATGGCAAAACGGTGATTTGCGGCTACGCGCGGATCGGTGGATTCGCGGTGGGAATTGTCGCCAACCAGAAGCTGCACGCCCAACAGACTGACCACGAAGGCCATAAGCGGCTCGAATTCGGAGGGGTGATCTATACCGAATCGGCCGAGAAGGCGGCACGCTTCATCATGGATTGCAACCAGAACCTGATTCCGCTGGTTTTCTTTCACGATGTAAATGGGTTCATGGTGGGACGCGATGCGGAGTGGAGCGGCATCATCAAGGCCGGCGCGAAAATGGTGAACGCGGTATCGAATTCCGTGGTGCCGAAAATTACGGTGATTGTCGGAGGTTCATTTGGCGCGGGACATTATGCCATGTGCGGGAAAGCGTACGATCCGCGATTTGTGTTCGCATGGCCGACGGCGCGATACGCCGTGATGAGCGGGGATTCGGCGGCTGGAACGCTGGTTGAGATTAAGATTCGGCAGCTGGAGCGCTCGGGGAAGAAACTGACCGACGAAGAACGAAAAGAGCTTTTTGAATCAGTGAAGCGAACCTATGACGAGCAGACCGATCCGCGCTATGGCGCGGCACGGTTGTGGATTGACAAGATCATTGATCCGGTGGAGACGCGGGATGCGATCACGCTAGCGCTCGAGGCGGCGTCGCTGAATCCCGAGGTGCCGGAGTTCAAGGTGGGAGTGCTACAAACATAGAATTGAGTGATCGGGCAATTGCGCGATTTGCGGGTGGCCCCGCTTGAACCAGCTCTCTTTTCATTTGATCAATGGCCGCCTCGCTCAATGGCTCAATAATGGCTGGGCTCAACAATGGCTGATTCTGTCAAACTGATTGAGTGTCCACGCGACGCCTGGCAAGGGCTCAAGGGACAGGTGCCGGCGGACATCAAAGTTGACTATCTAAAAGCCTTGATCAGTGCGGGATTCAAGCACATTGATGCGGTGTCGTTTGTTTCGCCGAAGGCGGTTTCGCAGATGGCCGACTCGGAGGAAGTGTTGAAAGAGCTGGATCCGCCGGAAGACGTCGAAATTATTGGCATCGTGGTCAACGAAAAGGGCGCTAAGCGGGCGATCGCGACCAACGCGGTCCGAACGCTGGGCTTTCCATACTCGATCTCGCCGACATTTTTGCAGAACAATCAGCGGCAAACGCTTGAAGAAGCCAGCGATGAACTGGAAAAGATCAAAGGCAAGGCGGACGATGCCGGCCTTGAGACTGTCGTATATATTTCGATGGCATTCGGCAATCCTTATGGCGATGAATGGAGTGCCGACGAGGTTGTGAACGCGATTGATCTGCTGGAGTCCATGGACATACGCATGATTTCTCTGGCAGACACGGTCGGCATGGCTTCGGCGGCGCAGATTCGGGAACTGGTCTCAGCAGTGATGGCAAGATACCAATATCTCGAAATTGGAGTTCACCTGCACAGCCGCCCGGAACAGGCAGCCGATAAGATATGGGCGGCCTACGACGCCGGCTGCCGGCGGTTTGACTCGGCCCTTGGCGGGCTTGGCGGATGCCCGTTCGCGCAAGACCAGCTTGTCGCTAACATTCCGACCGAGAGAGTGATTGAGGCGCTGCAGTCGCGAGGGGTTGCGCTTCCGCCATTAAAGCCGCTGGATGTGCTGCTGCGGGTGTCGGCTGAAATTGGCGCCAGGTACACAAATTCTGCGGCGGCAGATTAGCGCCTGTCCAAACGAAATCGATATGAGCTACTCGACCATCGAGCTTGCGGTCCACAACGGAGTGGCCGTACTTACTCTCAACCGCCTGGACAAGCGGAACGCGATCAGCTTCGAATTGATTGACGATCTGCTGAAGGCTCTGGACGAGGTGGCCAAATCGTCAGCGCAAGTTTTGGTTATTACTGGCGCAGGCAAAGCCTTTTGTTCGGGAATGGACCTGGACAACCTGAAGTCTCTGCTTGGACGCACTCCGGAGCAGAACCTGCAAGACTCGCAGATGATGGCGCGCCTGTTTCGGTCGCTATACGAATTTCCCAAGGTTACGATCGCAGCGGTGAACGGCCCGGCCATTGCCGGCGGCACAGGTCTGGCATTGCTTTGCGACTTTACGCTGGCAGCGCCCGAGGCGAAGTTTGGATATACCGAAGTGCGGATTGGCTTTGTGCCCGCCATTGTCTCGACCTTTCTTCTGCGGCAGGTTGGGGAGAAACAGGCGCGCGATCTGCTGCTCACCGGGCGGATTTTCAGCGCGGATGAGGCACAGCGTCTGGGATTGGTAAACGAAGTTGTGCCAGCCGAAAAGCTGATGGATCGGGCACGGGAACTGGCCGCGCAGATTATGGAAAACAGCCCGACATCGCTGCTGCGGACGAAACGCCTGCTGAGTGACCACGCCCGGAAAGAACTGGATGCTTCTATTGACGCCGCCGTAAAGAGGAATGCCGCCATCCGAGGCACGGCTGACTTTCGCGAGGGAATTTCATCGTTTCTGGAGAAGCGCAAGCCCCGATGGAGCGGCCGGTGAGCAATACAGGCCCCGGCACCTGCGAGACTCGTCTGCGAGTTCGGTATGCCGAGACGGACCAGATGGGAATTGTGTATCATGCCAATCATTTCATCTGGTTTGAAGTGGGCCGCGTGGAGTTTCTGCGGCAAATGGGTTTTTCCTACCGCGAGATGGAAAAGCAGGACAACTGCTGCATCGCGGTAGTGGACGCGCGCTGCCGCTACAAGGCTCCGGCACGTTACGATGACGAAATCATCGTGCGCACGCACTTGAAGAACATTCGCGAGTCGCTCATTCATTTCGGCTATGAGCTGCTGCGAGCGAATGATGGCACGCTGCTGGCGGAGGGTGAGACCACGCATATTGTGATCGATGCGGCCATGAAACCTACGCCTCTGCCGGAAAAGTACATGAAGGCATTTCGTGACGCCGCAGGAAAGTAAACGGTGCACAGCAGAGGCTTAGAGGCTTTTGAAAGCTCTCCACATCAACGGTAACGATTTGACTCCGGAGAACGTCCGCGAGGTTGCGGTAGAACGCCGGACGGTCTTGCTCGCTCCCGATGCCCGGGAGGCTGTGCGGCGCGCCCGCGCTGTGGTGGATGCTCTGGTGGCGGGCGACAAAGTTTCCTACGCGATTACCACCGGTGTCGGCAAACTGAGCGATGTGCGGATCGCCGGCGACCAGATCCGCGAGATGCAAGTGAATCTGGTGCGTTCGCATGCCGTCGGGGTTGGGGAGCCACTGGGAGTTGCCGACGTCCGGGCCATGATGCTGCTGCGAGCGAATTCGCTCTCCAAGGGCCACTCCGGAGTGCGCACCGAGGCGATAGACATGCTTTGCGAGTTTCTCGATCGCGGCGTGACGCCGTTCGTGCCCTCGCAGGGCAGCGTTGGGGCAAGCGGCGACCTGGCGCCGCTGGCGCATCTGGCGCTTGCGCTGATCGGTGAAGGCGAATGCCTTGACGCTCACGGCGGACGAATCCCAACTGCTGATGCTTTGCGCCACGCCCAGATAAAGCCGCTGGTGCTGGAAGCGAAAGAAGCGGTTTCTCTGATTAATGGCACGCAGGGAATGCTGGCGGTGGGCGTGCTGGCGCTGCTGGATGCGGAGATATTGGTGGACTCAGCGGACGCGATTGGGGGACTCACTCTCGATGCGCTGCGCGGAACCGATGTGGCATTCGACGAACGCATCCACAGGGCCAGGCCGCATCGTGGACAGATGAAGACGGCCGAAAATCTGCGGCGAATGATCGAAGGGAGCCAGATTCGCGAGTCGCACCGCGATTGCGGCAAGGTGCAGGATGCGTACTCTCTGCGCTGCATTCCGCAGGTGCACGGTGCGGTTCGCGACACGCTGTCTCACTGCCGGGAGGTAATGGAAACCGAAATCAATTCGGCGGTAGACAACCCGCTTGTGTTTCCGGCTGGTAGTGGGTCCGAGGGGGACGTTCTTTCTGGCGGCAATTTCCACGGGGAGCCCGTAGCATTTGCACTGGACTTCTTGGGTATTGCGTTGTGCGCCCTGGCAGGAATCTCCGAGCGGCGGCTGGAACGGCTGGTAAATCCCGCCCTGAATGAAGGATTGCCGCCATTTCTGGCACCGGGAGCGGGAATGCATTCCGGGTTCATGATGCCACAGGTCACGGCGGCCGCCCTGGTCAGCGAGAACAAAGTTCTGGCCCACCCGGCTTCAGCGGATTCCATTACCACCTCAGGCAACAAGGAAGATTTTGTTTCCATGGGCATGACGGCCGCGCTCAAGTTGAAGCGCATTGTGGAGAACACCCGCAATGCGATGGCGATCGAGGCGATGGCGGCGGCGCAGGCATTGGATTTCCTGGCGCCACTGAAGACCGGCAAGCGTGGTCTGGCGGCTTGCGCGGCGATACGGTCGGTGTGTCCGACCATGGACAGGGACCGCGTGATGTACATGGATTTTGCCCGGATCGCCAAGCTGATTGCCGACGGCAAGCTGGCAGAAGTGCTGCAATGACCGAGGCACGACTTGTTATTGAGGCGGGAAAGAGCATTCTTCTGGTGATAAGCGCGCTCTTCCCCATCGTGGATCCGATTGGGGGAAGCCCGGTTTTTTTGGGATTGACCAAGGAATTTCCCCGGCCCTCGCGCAAGCTGCTGGCCCGGCGCATTTCTCTGAACAGTTTTTTTCTTCTGGTGGCCTCTTTTGCGATCGGGTCGCATGTGCTGGCGTTCTTTGGCATTTCCCTTCCAGTGGTTCAGGTCGGGGGCGGGCTTGTCGTCATATCTACCGGCTGGGCGATGCTGCACCAAAAGGACGAAAGCGATCGAGACTCAGAACGATCGGTGCATTGCACAGATGTTTTCAAAGATGCTTTCTATCCCTTGACGCTGCCGCTCACGGTCGGCCCGGGTTCGATTTCGGTGGCGATTACGCTGGGCGCAAATGCGCCGCATCATCTGGGATCGAACCTGCTGGCGTTGATAACCGCCGCAATCGGCTCTCTGATCATCGCGATCACCATCTATCTCTGCTATGCCTTTGCCGACAGACTGGCGGCGGCCATCGGGCCGACGGGAATGAACGTAATCCTGAGGCTGTCTTCCTTCCTGCTGGTGTGCATTGGGGTGCAGATTCTGTGGAATGGGGTGAATGTTCTGCTCAAATCGGTATGAGCCTCATTTTGGGAGCACCTTCAGGGGCTAAAGCTCCAATCATTTTGGAGCGAGTGACGGGGTGCTAAAGCGCTGTTCTAACACGGCCGCTAAGTGCCGCTCTAAATGGTGGCTCGCACGTTCCCACTTCTCGCAAAGGCGGCGAGAAGTGGGGCACCCCGTTGAGACAAGCTGCCATCCCTAGGCGCTTGCTGCCAAACCAAGCTCGCCTGCAATGGTCTTCATGGCCTCAATGCAGAAGCTGATGTGGTTATCAAGTTCGATGCCGAGAGCGGCCGCGCCATTAACAATATCGTCGCGGTTAACTTTGCGGGCAAAGGCTTTGTCTTTCATTCTTTTACGGACCGACTTGACGTCCACTTCGGCGAGAGATTTGCCCGGCTTGATAAGGGCAACGGCCGTGATGAACCCGGCAAGCTCATCGCAGGCGAAGAGAGCTTTTTCCATTGCGGAGTCGCGGGTCACGCCGGTGTACTCGGCGTGAGACATGATGGCGCGGCGGATTTCCTCCGGCCAGCCTCGTCCCGCAAGAATCTCGTTGCCTTTGTAGGGGTGGTCCTCCGGGCTGGGATATTTCTCATAATCGAAGTCGTGGAGGAGACCGACGACCGACCAAAGTCCGGCGTCCTGGCCGTACTTGCCGGCGTAAGCCCTCATGCAGGCTTCGACGGCGAGCGCGTGTTTGCGCAGACTTTCTGACTGAGTGAACTCAGTTAGTAAACACCAGGCGGCTTCGCGATCGGGGGTCAGAATTTTTCTCCGTCACTTCAAGATACTACATGCCTGCCGCTCCACGTCTTTGTCCTCCGGATTGGGCTTCCAGCAAGGCTTTGGGCGAGGTTACCGCGAAAACGCAGCGCGGGCGGGTGTAAGCTTCCGGCGTGTGACCCAGGAAAGACTGTGGAGCGCGCACCTTCCGCGTTCGCTATTAGTTCGCCTTGGTGTGGGGCATTGACAAGACGATTTGTTGATGCTGTTGAAGATTCCACTTGACATCCACAGGCCATGTGTCTCAGATTACGCACCAGGTTAGGAAACAAGTATCTCACTTGGTTCCTCGGGAAGCCCGCTCTGGCAACTCCCAAAACCTGAATGGCCACTACACTCGCCCCGGTAGATTCCAGGGAAGTTGTCCGTTGTGATCGCTGCCTGCTGGTTCAATTTCGAACCTCAAACGATCTTTGCCGGCGCTGCCACGCATCGCTGGATGAGGAAGAACCTGAGGTAACCGCACCAGTGCCGGTACCGGACATTCTGCCGATAGGCGGACACGGACGCGGACACCTCAACCTGGCATCTTCGATCCGCTCGCTGCGGTTGCGCAGCGGACTGAGCCAGCGGCAACTGGCGGCGCGCATGTCGGTGCCGCGAACCTACGTTTCAAAAATTGAAAACGAAAAAGCGACGCCAACGCTGTCGTCCATGGAGCGGCTGGCGAAGGCCCTGGAGGTGACTGTGCCTGATCTGCTGAGCGGCGGTGAGCGCAACCGGCAGGAGGAGATTGAAGAGTTGATGCACGATCCGTTTATCGCGGAGATGATGCCCTTCGTCTCACAACTCAATGGGATGCAGATGTCGAGCGTGCTGACCCAGGTGCGGGACCTGACGATGCGGCCGAGAAGAAGCGCGTAAGGAATTGTCGGACAAAAGTGTCCGACCGACATAAAGTTTTATCCGGGCGACCAGCCAACTAGCAGCCGGGACCGCAAGGTCCCGGCTTTTTCCTACTTCAGGTTTCCAGACGGTAGCGAGTTTCGGCCAGGCGGTACATTCGCCGCCAGAGCAGGCGGTTCACGGTCACAACCGTGGCTGCCATGAGGATGGTGGCGGCCAGCAGCAGCTCAAAGTTGCCGCTGTCGCTGGCGTGGCTGATGATTGCGCCCAGGCCAGTGGTGAAGAAGGTTTCCCCTTTGAAATGGAAATACTCGGCGACGATGCTGGCGTTCCAGGCCCCGCCGGAGGCGGTCACGAGCCCGGTCACCAGGTAGGGAAAGATTCCCGGCAGAATGAGTTTGCGCCAGCGTTCCCAGCCGGAAATGTGGCATACCGCACAGACTTCCTTGAGATCGGTGGGAATTGCCATCGCTCCGGCGATCACATTGAACAGGATGTACCACTGTGTTCCCAGGAGCAAAAGCACGATGGAGCCGATACCCAGTCCGCCCCCAAGACGAATCAGGATGAGAAGCACGACGGGGAAAAGCGCAGTAGCGGGAACTGAAGCCGCGATCTGGGCGAGCGGCTGGGCGATCCGCGCCATGCGGGGATTGAAGCCGATCCACACGCCGACCGGAATAGTCCACGCCGCTCCGATGAGCAAGGCTGCGTTTACGCGAAAAAAGGTCGCAACCAAGCCCAACGCGAGCTGAGCGGCCTGGGAGTGAGTGACCGCTGCCAGCAGCAGGACCACGCGCACCACCGCGTAGGCGGTAAGCCCAAGCGCGGCAATGACCAGCAGCCGCGCGATCCAGAGCTGCCAGAAATTCCGCCGCCTGTCGGGCGGCGAAGCCGCTCTTTCGCGCGCGATTCGCGCCATCAGGGCTTCGCGCGCGGGAAAAACAATTCTCCGCCGCAACTGGGCCAGGCCGGTTGAATGCTGCAGCAGATCGAGCACCCAGGAATGGGGGACATCGGTGCTTTCCACTTGTTCAACTTTGAACTTTTCCGCCCAGGCAATTACTGGCCGCCAGACGAACTGGTCGAGCAGCACAATGACTGCAACCATGGTGGCAACACCCCAAAGAATGGACCGTGTGTCTCCGGCGCTGGCTGCGGTTTGCAGATACGAGCCGAGGCCGGGCAGGCGAAAATCGCGCGCGCCCAGGACGAACATCTCGCAGGCCATGAGAAAGAACCACCCGCCGGCCACAGACATCATGGAGTTCCACACCAACCCGATGGCGGCGTAGGGAAGCTCAACCTCTGTAAAGCGCTGCCACCAGCTGAACTTGTAGATTTGCGCGGCCTCACGCATTTCGTTGGGAATGCTCTTCAACGACGAGTAAAAGCTGAAAGCCATGTTCCAGACCTGGCCAGTGAAAATCAGCAGGATCGCTCCCAGTTCGACTCCCAGCTGGCGGCTGGGGAAAAGAGCGACCATGGCCAGCATGACTCCGGGCAGAAAGCTCAGGACCGGAATGGATTGAAGAACGTCGAGCAGCGGAATCATGAAACGTTCAGCCTTGTGATGGTAAGCGGCTATGTAGCCGTAAACGAGGGTGAAGAGCAGGCTAAGGGCGTAGGCGACGCTGATGCGCAAGAGGGACAACGCTGCGTAAGCGGGCAGCGCCAAAGGGCTGCGCGATATCTCCACTTCCGGGGTAAACGGGCCGAGCCAGTTGCGGCCGACGACGATTAATCCGTAAAAAAGGGCCAGGGCGGCGGAAAACATCAGGATATCGGGGAAGCGGGAAACCTCAACTCGCGGCAAAAGGGACCACAAGCGGTAGGGGGACAGGGAGCGGAATGTGGCCGGTCTTTTCACTTTGAGAAGCGAGACGTTAGGGTTACGAGAATACGGGCCTGAAACGCAACATACACATATACACGATCAAGTGGGCAAGGGTGAATCAGTTTGCCGGGTTACGCGAAGAAGGTGTTGTCAGCAGGAGCCGGAACGGGCTGCGGCAGGCGGTCGGTGACCTCGGATAATCTGGCCAATTTTTCCGCCAGAGCCGGTGTCAGAGCATCCGCAGCGAAGCGCCAGCGGAAATTGCCGTCCGGAGTGCTTGGGGTGTTCATGCGGGCTTCACTGCCCAGACCCAAGGCATCCTGCAAAGGAAAAATGGCGAAGCTGGCGGGCGAAGTCAAGGCGGCCCGGATAAAGGCCCAGTTCACGCCATCCTCGCAGCGGCCCATGTAACTTTGCACGCCCTGGTGTTCATAGTCGCGGGCCGAACTCCACCAGCCCAGCGTCGTGTCATTGTCATGGGTACCGGTGTAGACCACGCGGTCCGGAGTCAGGCGATGCGGGAGATACACATGGGCACCGGGGTCGCCAAAGCCGAATTGCAAGACCGCCATACCTGGAATATGGTGGCGTTCGCGGAGTTGATGCACGTCGGGAGTGATATAGCCCAGATCTTCGGCGAAGAAAGGAAGTCCCCCCAAAGCCTCGCGCAGCTTATCAAACAAATCGTCGCGAGGGCCGTCCACCCAGCGGCCATGAATGGCCGTTTGGTCCTGGGAGGGAATCTCCCAAAACTGGGCGAAGCCACGAAAATGATCGAGGCGGATGAAATCGAAGTTCTGGGCCGCCCAGCGCAGGCGCTGGATCCACCATTTGTAGCCACGGCCGCGCATGATTTCCCAGTTGTAGAGCGGGTTGCCCCAGCGCTGTCCAGTGGCGCTGAAGGCATCCGGCGGGACTCCGGAAACCACTTCCGGCTCAAGATCGTCGTGCAGGCGAAAGAGGCCGCGGTTGGCCCAGACATCGGCGCTGTCGTAGTCAACGAAAATCGCGATGTCGCCGATCAGGCGTACGGATTTCTCAGCGCAATAGCGGCGCAAGGCGCGCCACTGCTCATAAAAGAAAAACTGAATGACGCGCCGGATGGACATTTCAGTCGCCAGGTTGGTGCAGGCGGTTTCAATGGCTTTCGGCTCGTGCCGGGCAAGCCCGGCAGGCCAATGCTTCCAGGATTGCTCTTCGTAGCGGTCGCTCAAAGCGTCGTGCAGGACGAAATCCTGGAGCCACCATTCATTGGCAGCGCAGAACTGATCAAAACGGGAGCGGGCGTCCCCCGAAGCATGAGCGATGAAATTTGCAGCGGCTTGGTTGAGTAGAGGCAGCTTTGAGTCGCGCACTGCGTCATAATTCACGGCGCCGGCCGCGGCCGGAAGCCGGCCCAAACGAGACGGGTCAATCCATCCGTGCCCGGCTAACCGTTCCAGGCTTATGAGCAGAGGATTGCCGGCAAAGGCCGACGTCGAAGAATAAGGAGAGGCTCCGGTTGCGGTTGGGCCGAGCGGAAGAACTTGCCACAGGCCCTGGCGGGCGGAGGCGAGAAAATCTACAAACTTATAGGCTTCCGGACCGAAATCACCGATTCCGCCGCACGACGGCAAAGAAGTGGGATGGAGCAGAATTCCAGTCGAGCGCGGGAATGACATGATGAGATGGCTTGCCGGCGATGGCTATTCGCCTTCCTCGCCCTCGCTCTGGGGCCGGGTCAGGCTCTTAAGCTCTTCCTGATTGATTTTTATTTTGCCCGATTTTTCCATCTGGGAGCGCAGATTGGTCACAAACAATCCGAAGAGCTCCTCCTGCTTCTGTTGCAGAAGCGAGCTGCGAATGTCATCGCGCTTGGCGGCATAGTCCTGCTCTGTGGGCGCCTGCTTATCTACCAGCTGAAGCACCGCGCCAGTGCTGCCGTTTTCAACCGGGCCGCTGATTTCACCAGTATTCATGGTGAAGGCCACCGAGGCCGGTCCCTCCATGGAACCGATATCGGGGACCTGGCCATCGGGGGCTACCAGTTCGCTGGTCTTGATGGTTGCGCCCAGCTCTTTGGCGGCTTTTTTCAAATCATGCGCGGCTTTGGCGCGGTCGGAAAGTTCCTGCGTTTTCTGCGCGAGAAGGTTCCCGGCGCGCTCGTTCTTGAACTCGTTTTCGACGCGGGTGCGAATTTCCTCGAATGCGGGAGTCGCGGGGGGACGGATGGCCTCAAGTTCATAGATGACGAAGCCGGCCGGAATCTGCACCTCGTCAGGCGGAGACTTCTCTGCCGCGCTAAATATCGCCTGGGTGAATTGAGGTGAAGGTCCGATGCCGGGCAAAGTATCCGCGCGAGAGATAAAGTCGGTGGTCACGAGTTGCAGGTCTTTCGAGGCAGCGGCTTTCTGCATGCCGTTGGCGCGAGCCTGCGTGAGCAGGGCGGTGGCTTCGGCGTCGGCGGCTTGATCGGCTTTCTGCTGCTTGATGATGGGCTCGATTTGCGCGCGTACTTCATCGAGGGTTTTGGCGTGGGCATCCTGCTTATCGTCCACATGGACAATGTCGAAGCCTGAGCCGGTATCAATCACATCGCTGGTCGCGCCCTTGGCGAGAGCGAACACGGCATTGTCTTCCTGCTGCGAGCCGAAGCGCCCGCGCTGAATCCAGCCCAGCGAGCCGCCGTCCTTGGCGCTGCTGGTATCATCGGAGGATTTTTTGGCCAGATCGGCAAAGTTCGCGCCCGCCTTTAGTTGCTTCAGGATGTCGTCGGCTTTCTTGCGCGCCGCCTCGATACCTTTGGGATCGACTTTGCCATCCGGGCCGGGCAGGGGCGTTTTGATGAGAATGTGCCGGACGTTGACCTGCTCGGGAACACGAAGTTCATCGCGGTGCAGATCGTAATAAGAGGCGAGGTCCTGCTGGGTGACCTGCATTTGGAAGGCGAGGCGGTTCTTATCCACCAGGATGTATTCGATCTTGCGCTTCTCCGGGATCGAGTTGTTGTAGGCCGCCTTGTGGGAAGCGTAGAAAGCATTTAACTCGGCGTCCGTGGGATGAACGTCTTTCAGGATGTCATCCTTGCGGAAGACGGCGTAGTCGAACTTGACCTTTGTGTTTTCTTTGACGAACTTGTCGTGAACCTCGGCATCGGTGACTGAGGCGCTGCCGGTGACCAGATTGCGCAATTTGGCGTAAAGGACCTGCTCCTTCACTTCTTCTTCGAACTGAGAAACGGTGAGATCGGCGGACTGCAAGCGCGCCTCATACTCGGCTTCGCCAATGAAGTTGCCGCCGGGGAAAAAGGCTTCCGCATATTGCGGATTGTGCTGGATTTCGTCGCGAACGTCGTCGTCGGTGGCATGCAAGCCGAGCCGGCCGGCTTCCATTAGAATGGCTTTTTCATCAATCAGGTTCTCCGCCGCGCGGGAAGCGAAATAGGGCATCAGCATGGAGGCTTGAGCCCCGCCGCGGGGGAATTGCTGGCGAACCATCTGCCGGGCCTGGCGCTGCACTTCCAGAGTGGTGATATCGGTGTCGTCAACCTTGGCGATCACGCCGTGGCCGGGCGCGCCGAAGCCGAAGCTGCTGCCGATGCCGCCGGGGACAAGGGTGATGACCATGGCGGCGCAGATGATGAGGAGGAGGCCGCCGAGAATAATCTTCTTTAAAGGGCCAGGAGTTTGCAGAAATCGAATCATGGTATTGGGTACTCCGGAGTAGGGAGCGGAATTGTTAATTATAAACTAGGGGCGGAGACACCGACAGTTCGCACTCCTCAACCGCCACGTTTCCAGTTAAAGACGGCCTGCGGGGCGAAAATGGCTTTTTTATCAGCGCGAATGCCGGTCGGGCAGCTTCGTGAATAAATGGACAAGAAACACATCGGATATCTGACTAAGCTTCTTCCGGAGGCAGGTCGAAATTTACCAGATCGCCGCGAAAGCCGCGAGTTTTCCAGGCGCCAAAGGCAATTCCGGCGGCCATCCAGATGACGCCGGCGATTTTTGCAGGACGGCTCAAATTCAGCCACAGCAGCAGGCAGATCACAAAGCCCAAAACCGGCGGCACCAGGTTGGTCAGTTTCTTCCCGGCGGCGCGGACATAGTAGCGAATGAATGCGGCGGCGTTCACGCCCATGAATGCGATGAGGGCACCGAAGTTGAGCATCTCAGCGCCGAGATCATAGGTGGCGATGAAGGCTCCGATCAAAGCGACGAGGCCGACGAACAGTACATTGTTGCGCGGCACGTGGCGCTTAGGATCCACAACACCGAAAAAAGATTTAGGCAGAGCGTTGCTGCGTCCCATGCCGAAAAGCAGGCGGGCAGCGCCGAGTTGCGCCCCCATGCCGGAGCCGAAGTTGGCCACGAGCAGGGTGAATCCGACGATAGCCAACATAGGATGCCAGGTACGGCCTGCAACAAAGGTAAAGGCGGTGGTTACGTCCGGGAAGGGTTGCGAGGCTGGCCATACAAGTTGGGCGGCATAAACTTCCATTGCCGATAGAACGCCAATGACGAAGCAGGTGAGGACGGTTGCCAGCAAAATATTCCGGCGCGGATTTTCGGCTTCTTCAGAGAGAGTCGAAATGCCGTCGAAGCCGATGTAGGTCAGCACGGCAATCGAAGTGCCTCCCAGCACCGCCTTCACGTTGAACAACTGCGGGTCATAGAAAGGCCGGGTGAAGAATGCCGCGCCATCGTGGGGGTTACCAAAAATATAGCGGGCTGCGGTTACAAAGAAGATCGCGATGACCACGCCCATGGCCGTGGCCAGTCCGGCGTTCACGCGGGCCGAGGTCTTTACGCCCTGCAAGTTCAATCCAGTAAAAACGAGAGCGAAGAATATTGCCCATCCCCAGTACGGAATAGCGGGAGCAAAGACGTGGGCCTGCTGGCTGCACCAGATGATGCAGATCATGGGATTGAGCATGTAGTCCATGACCATGCTCCATCCCGTTACATAGCCGAGGGCGGGATTGATTTCCTGGCCGACATAGGTGAACGCGGAGCCAGCGCTAGGATAGGCGCGGGCCATGCGGCCGTAGCTGATAGCGGTAAAGAGCATAGCTACCATGGCGATGAGGATGGTGGTAACTACGTGACCGCGGCCCCGGTCGCTTAGAACACCGAAAACCGACATGGGGGCGACCGGCTGGATGACGATCACGCCGTAGAGGATGAGGTCCCAGAGAGTGAGCGAGCGGCGAAGCTGGGCGGCAGGCGCAGGGTTCGATGTGGTCGTCGCCATTGTGGAGTATTGGATTATGTTGACGCCGCAGTGTCAACTAGTTCCTTTGGCCAGTTGCGAAATGCGCTTATACCCAGAGACAATCGTAGAGTGCAAGCTTCCGGGAAATCGAGGGTCCCTGAAACGGCTGGCCGGAGTCCGTTTCAGCCTGGCACCATGGTGGTAGTGACGCTGGGCGAGCCGCGGGAGAAATTCTGGGGCGCGATTCTGGCCCTCAGTCCAGTAGGCCTGAGCTTATGCGGCATTGAACTGGCGTCGTTTGATGATCTGGTCTCTCTGGTCAAAGATGGTGAGCCGTTTGCAGCCAGCGTAGTGTTTTTTCCCATGCATCGTCTGGAACGGATGGAACTTGATCTTAGCGATGGCAACATTACATCGCTTTCGCAGCGCTTCCGGGAAAAGACGGGGCTTGATGCCTCTGCGGTTCTGCTTCGGCACGGCGGGAGCGGCCTGGGAGAGCGCAAGTGAAACTTTCGCAACTGCTTACTGCTCCCAACCAGCTTACATTGCTGCGCATGATGTTTCTGCCTTTTATCGTAATCAACCTGGTTGAACGGCATTATGCCTCGGCGTTGATATTATTCGTCCTCGCCGGGGTGAGCGACGGCCTCGATGGCCTGTTGGCACGCAGGCTCAAGCAGCAGACGACACTGGGGCAATATCTTGACCCTATTGCCGACAAGCTGTTGCTAAGCACGATGTTCCTGGTGCTCTCAGTCCTGCACAAGATTGCGTGGAAATTTACCGTGCTGGTGTTCAGCCGTGATGTCTCGATTCTGCTAGCAAGCGCGGTGCTGTTTGCGATCGCAGGATTGCGCGATTTCCGCCCCAGCATCTTCGGCAAGGCCAACACCTTCGCGCAGATTGCGGCGGTGTTTCTGGTGATGCTGGAACTGGTGTATCCGGCGCGGTGGGTGGCGATTGCCGCGCGCACATTCCTGAGGGCGGTGTTTGCCTTTACCATCATTTCAGCGATCCATTATGTATTTCTGGTGGGACAACGGCTGAAGGCACACAATGCGGCCGCTTCCCAAGCGGCATGAGTCAAACCCGCCTTCGCGGATACCCATGTCTCGCAAAGGCGGCGAGACATGAGGCGCCCAGCGTTGAAACACCCGCAAGTAACCGCGAGACGCGGGCTCTTTTACCATCCTTTTTACAATTGAGTGACAACTTGCCGGTTGTTCTTTTATAACCTTGTGCCCCAGTGAGGCCAAAGCCGCCGATTTAAGCGTTGGAGGACCTGGCAGTGAAAAGAGAAACCCAGCTGACACGAAACGGCGCCGCAATTCTCTCGAAATCTCTACTTGCAATCGCGCTTATTGCTGGACCGATGTACGGCGCGGTCCAGCCCACGTGCGCTTTCGTCAATGACAACCTTCCCAGCGGGAATACGGTTGAGGGATACATGGTCGCAGGCGGATCCCCGGTGCACCTGGGGCCGGTGGCAACGGGAGGCGACGGCTCTCCGTCGAACGACCACACTTTTTTTGCGACGCCATTGATCGCGCTCGCACTGGGAACAACCCATCTTTACGCCACCGACAGCGGGTCGAGCGATATTGCGTTCTTCAATATCAACACTTCGAATTGCCAGCCGACGCTGGTGGCCGATTACCCTTCGGGTGGCAGCGGGATCTTCGGGCTGGGGATTGCCATTTCACCAAACGGGAAGTTCCTGTATGCCAGCAACGGCGCGAGGGCATCCACGCTGACCGTGCTTCCGATTAATTCCGACGGCAGCCTGGGCAGCCGGGTGCAAACCTTGAGCTTGGGCGCAGTGCTTTCCACGATGGTCATCACGCCGGATGGCAAGACGCTGATCGCCACGCAAGCCGGGGTCACGAACCAGGTTACGGCGTATGCGGTCAACCAATCCACGGGAAAACTGAAACTGGCCTCGGGAGTGACCACGCAGGGCGCGGCCGACGGCGTGGCGATTGATTCGCACAGCAAGTTCGTGTACGTGGGCAATGGCGGCGACGGAGGATCGGCCGACGTGCAAGTGATCGAGATCGGCACCGGCTCGAAGCTGACCTACATCGCCGATTTTGTGTTCAACGGGATTGACAACCCAGCCGACATTCCGGGCAGCAGCAATTGCCTGCTTTTGAGTCCCAGCGGAAAGCTGCTGTACTTCAGCAACCAGGTGGAAGCGGACGTGATTACACTGAACGTGGATCCGCAAAGCGGGACGCTTTCGTTCAACAGCGTTGTCAACGACGGCGAGGCCTTTGTGGACGAACCTTCGCAACTGGCCATGAATCCCAACGGCTCGCTGATTTTCACGGGGGATTTCAACAGCGATGGCGCGCCCGCAATGGGCATCCTGAGGACGTCTTCCGGGGGCACGTTGACGCTGGTGGGAACGTTTCCGTTGGTGGCAAACGCGCCAGCCACGTCAATTGCGGCGGGCGTGTTCTAGAGGTATTCAAACTCAGGTCTCGCAAAAGCGGCGAGACCTGGGCACACGGATGGCACCGAGATATGGGGGCGCGTCCGCCAGTTTTGACATTCCTTTTACATTTCCATGACACCCCGCTGGGCGGCAAGTGGTTTGCTGGTGCGCGGAGGTGATCCCCTGTGAAACTCAAGAGCTTTGCGATCCTCGCCCTGATTGTTCTTGGCTGCGGCGCTGCTTACGCGCAGAAGAGCTACAGCGCGGGCTTTCTTGGCTATGACGGAAAAACCTTATATTGCGATTACGAACAGCTCACCATCACCGGCCAATTTGCCGCGGGCGTTCATAACTTGTCGAAGTGTTTTACCGACAACGAAGGCAATGGCGTGATGGTTGGGGTAGCCACAGCTAATCTAGGCACGTCCTCCGGTTCGCCTGTCACCGGCAGCGCCTATGCTTTCGCAGATAATTCTGTTGAAGTGGGATACAACGGCGGTTTTGCCTGTGGATGCGCGGTGCTTTACATCACCAAATTGCAGCCGAACGAGCAAGCTTATGGCTGGGAGCTGTATTACAGTTTTTATCCCGGTTACGAATACCTCGGCACCTACGGCTACCTGACGAAACAGTTGGGCGGATCGAACCCAAACGACGGCACGTATGACGTGGTTCGTTAGTTTAATTCTGTTGCTTTCCAAATGGCTCCGCTATTCTGGCGGGGCTTTTTTCATGGGGAGAGAACGCTTAAACTTTGACGGAGTGGAACAAAGATGACTCACTCGAGTGGCTGGGCGATTTTTTTCTTGAGCTGCATGGCCGCAACTGCCACCCGGGCGCAGGCAGGCCCTCCGCAGCCGCCGAGCCAGGCCGCAGTTGGTTCGGGGCAAAGTACGGCAGCGTCTTCCAGCGAATTTCCTCTCAATGGGTTTACGGAATTCTCCGCGATTATGATCGGAAGCAGAGTAGGGTCGAGTAACGGAGCGGCTGAAGGCCACATTTACCGCTCCGGAAATCTTATGAGAATGGAAGATCCGGGACGAGGCGGCTATTACATTACGGACCTTGGCAGTGGCGAGACGTACGGTATTTCTGAAACGGGATGCATTCATGACTGGCATCCGTTTGTGCGGGTGTTTCCGTTTGATTTTGGAGCGAAAAAAGAATTGACGGTGACGCGTAGTCCGCTCGGCAAAGATACGGTGGATGGACATGCTTGCAAAGTAGAGGAAATTTCGATTTCATCGGAGATGTCTCCCGCGGCGATGAAGATGAAATTCTGGGAGGCGGACGATCTGCGAGGTTTTCCGGTAAGAATTGTTTTCTTGCTGCCCGGGGGCCACGAGGCGGTGGTCAAATACAAAGATGTGGTGCTCGGGCCGCAGGACCCTACGCTGTTTCTTCATTCCAAGACGTGCGAGGAGCTGGGGAAGCCGGAGTGAGATTTGCGGCCGGTCAATTGCACGTCACAAATTCCGGGCGTATACTTCCGCGAATCAAGAAGTCGCATTTTGCTGTCCGTTAACTCGGGAACGGAGGACATATGGGATTTCTGGCATGGATCGTGGTCGGGCTGATTGCGGGCTGGCTCGCCGGCCAGGTGATGAAGGGCGGCGGTTATGGAGTAGTGGTTGACATTCTTCTCGGTATTGTCGGCGGCTGGGTTGGCGGCTGGGTGTTTGGGATGCTGGGAATCTGGCCGAACGGCGGAATGATTGGCTCGATCATCGTGGCGTTTGTTGGGGCGGTAATTCTGGTGGCAATTACGCGCGCGATCAAGAAAGCGTGAAGAGGATTTGTTTAGACCCCAGGTTTCGCCGCTTTGACGAAACCTGGGTTGGCGAAGAATGGGTTTGTTTTTGGCCCTTACATTTGCGAGTCGGAATTGAAGGTGTCAGCGACGGCCTTCCAGCTGCCATCGGCCTGCTTCATGTAGACGGTCAAATATTTTCCGTGGTCAGTCATGGGCTTCTTCGTCTTGGGGTTGGTCATGGTCATCGTATAGGTGCCCTGCGAATAGACCATGTCGCCGCCTTTTGAAGCCACTGCTTTGTCGGAGGCGAAAGTCAGCGTGAAATTGGGATCAGCCAGGTATGGCGCCATCGCCGCTTTAAGCGCGGCCTTGCCGTTGACGGTAGGTGCGCCAGGATAAAGTCCGCTGCCATCGTCCGTGAAATAGTTTGCCCACTTTTCGGGATCTTTTGTCGCGGCATCTTTCACCCAGGCGGTTTCGACATCCTTGACCGCCTGCACGTCGGCGGCGCGGGTGTCGGGAGGCGTGGCCGGCGCGGCGCTGGGTGCGGGAGTGTTCGAACAGGCGGTGGTGATCAATGCAAATGCGAAGCACAGAACCAGTGAAGTGTGACGCATGTGTTCTCTCCTTAAAGTTTGGGTAAAAAAGACGGGATAAGTATAGAGGATGAGGGCAAGGGATGGTGCGAAGAGGGCCCCATGTCGCGAAGCGGCGAGACATGGCCCCCCGGAGTGAGAAGAAAATTTGGTTGGTGGAACGGCTCAATTCCGAATGGGGGGATTTAGGGGCTGATTGGTACGAAGCACTATGTCCCTCGACTTCGACGCCCGCTCACGCAGTGAGCGGGCGTCCTCGCTCGGGATGACAGAGTTTGTTCAATTTACCCCATTCTTTCGGAGGCCGGGGATGCGGGGTGCTCCACAATTGCTAAAATGAAGTATGGGAGACCAATTTGACTGACGACCTCGACGAACTGAAGAAGCAAATAGCGCGTCAGAAGGAAGCCCATCAAACCCTGGCGGAACAAACAAAGCCGGAGTGGGAGATGCTCAAAGGCCTGACGCAAAGCATCGCCATGGACGGGCAGGAAATAGAAGGTCAAGAGTTCGAGTGGATGGCCGACCTGCGAGAGCCTTGCTTGGTGATGCAGTGGGTCGCCGCGATATTCGAAAACCACCTCAACAAAGGAATCCCGATTGATTGCCGGATTCGCTTCGACCGAAAACCCATTCGAACAAGCGTGATTTGGGCGGACGACAATCCGCCTCCTCCTGTTATTTGGCGCCTCACGCCCGTACCCATGGACGATGCCGTGTTTTGGGCCTGCCCCGAGCAATGGAGTGCGCCGATATCTTCCTTCGAGCTTTCCCGGAAGGCGGCAGCAAAACTCGTCCGATATCACCTTGCGTATCTGCAGCATTACAAAGGCTGGCACCGCGCACAAGGTGCGTAGGTGCAGCGCCTCTGAACGCCCCATTTGCCCTCTTTCTTTCGTCCCCCTAGAATGAAGGTTCTTTTCTCATATCCAGACTTTTATGGCGCTGCGGCTTTACAACACGCTGTCGGGGAAGATCGAAGAATTTCGTCCCATGCAGGCGGGCGCGAGTGATGAAAATGAAGTACGCATGTATGCCTGCGGGCCGACGGTGTATGACTACGGGCATATCGGTAATTTCCGGACGTTTATTGCGGTGGACCTGCTGCGGCGATTTTTGCGGCAGAGCGGATACGGCGTGCGCCATGTAATGAACATTACCGATGTGGATGACCGGATCATTCAGAACTCCGCGCGCGACGGTGTCAGCGTGAAGCAATACACCGCGAAGTATGAGAAGGCATTTCTGGAAGATGCTGCAGCGCTGAATATTGAGCAGCCGATCCTGGTGCGTGCGACAGATCATATTGACGAGATGGCGGAGTTCATCGCCAGGCTGGTTGAGAATGGATTTGCCTATCGCACCGAGGACGGTTCGTACTATTTCCGGATCGCGACGTTTCCTTCGTACGGCAAGCTCTCCAAGAAAGACCTGGCGGGCATGGAAGACGGCGCGCGTGTGGATTCCGACCGGTTCGATAAAGAGGAGGCCCGCGACTTCGCGTTGTGGAAAGCGCCCAAACCCGGAGAAACGTTTTGGGAAAGTACGATCGGCCCGGGGCGGCCGGGGTGGCACATCGAGTGTTCAGTGATGTCAATTGCCGAGCTGGGCGAGAGTTTTGATTTGCACGCGGGCGGCGAGGACCTGATTTTTCCCCATCATGAAAATGAAATTGCGCAGTCGGAGGCACTGACGGGCAAGCCGTTTGCGCACTTCTGGTTTCATGCGCGGTTTCTCCTGGTAGAAGGCGAGAAGATGTCGAAGAGCCTGGGGAATTTTTATACCTTGCGCGATCTGGTGTTGAAAGGTCACAAGCCGTCTTCAATCCGGTTTCTGTTGACGTCGGTGCCGTATCGGAATCAGCTGAACTTTACGTTTGATGGATTGAAGCAGGCTGCGGTGTCAGTGGAGCGGTTGCGGAATTTCAAGCAGCGGCTGCTAGAGGGAAAGTTCCCGCCAGGAGGGTCGCGCGGAATGCGTGATCTTGCGGATGAGACGAAAACGCGCATGCGAGCAGGGATGGAGGACGATTTGAATACGGCGCAGGCGCAGGCGGCGGTCTTTGATATGGTGCGCAAGGCGAATGCCGCGATGGATGCGGGAGAACTGACACAGGAAGACGCTCCGGCGCTGCTGGAGGCGTTGGAAAAGTTTGATGAGCTGTTTGTGGTAATGGAAGATGATGACGTCGCAAAGATGCGGAAGATTGTGGAGTGGGCGAAGGCAGGGGGACGGGAAGTTAGCGCGGAGTTGCTGGCGAGTGTGAGCGCGGGACAGATGAGCGATGCAGCGATTGAAGAGAAGATCAAGGAGATGGAAGCGGCGAGGAAGGCGCGGGATTTCAAGATGTCGGATGGAGTGAGAGCGGAGTTGGTTTCTGCGGGAATTTTGGTTGAGAACACAAAAGAGGGCGTGAGGTGGAGGAGAAAGTAAGACGTCCCGCGCTATCGCTCGATGCTCCCACCCAACGAAAACGGCGTTGGGCGGAGCATCCAGTTCCCACCCTTCGAACCACGCTTCGGCTTGGCTCAGGACAGGCTCCGGGTGGAGCAGCCTTCTGAAAATTACCCTTCTCAGTGAATTACGCACAGTGAGAATGCCGCATCGAAAGCAGGCTTGCCGGAGGGTGCGCAGACCTGCTGGTTCCATTCTTTTTTCAGTTCTTTTGCGTGGGGAGGGCTGAGCTTTGCCGACGACATGCTGCGGGCCATCCTGGCGGTCACGGGCGCTGAAGATTGTGGGATGAGTGCCGCGAAGGTGTCAACCGTGGTGAGAATGAGGCTGACGGCTGCGCTGATGCGCGAAGATAAAACCGGATCGCTGATGTGGGCGGCCTGGAGCAATGCCGGGAGATCCTGGTCAATGTCGGCGATCGCATTCTGGATCTCTTGAAGCGTGCCGGAAGCGGGATCGGATTTGTATTGGTTGTAGAGAGAATGCAGCAGATTGAGGTCCTGGCTGGCCTGGGTGGAGATATTCTGGATGGCAGCGGCGTCAGAGGCGCTGAGCTGATTGCCGGATTGCAGGGTGGTGACAACCGTGGCGATATTGAGCGCCATCTGGGTTAGGACGGGGAGGTTGGCGAGGGCAACGCTGATCCATTGGGCGGTGCAGCCGGTGGCGACGAGGGTGAGCGAGAGAATAAGCGAGAGAGCGATTTTTGATTTGGGGCTGAGGTTCATGAAATGGCTCCTTGAGTTTTGAGTTCGGGCTGGTGAGTTAGTCTTCAAACCGGGTGCGTTGACGAATGAAATCTTTGGACGAATATCTTCGCGATGCCGAGCAGGCGCATGGACACTTGTGCGCCGGGCAAGTGCTTGGGGTGCGCATGGCGATGCTGGGAATCGCGATGTTGGGCATTGACGATCCGCGGGGGAAAGATCGAAAGAAATTAGTTACGTTTGTGGAGATTGACCGCTGCGCGACGGATGCGGTCGCGGTTGTGACCGGGTGCCGGCTGGGCAAGCGGGCGTTGAAGTTCCGCGACTGGGGTAAAGTGGCGGCGACATTTGTGGATGTGAGCACCGGGAAAGCGGTGCGGGTGGCGGCGAAAGAGTCATCGAAAAAGCTGGCGCGGGAGATGCATCCGGAGCTGGAGGACAAGAACCAGCAGCAGATGCTGGCTTATCGTGAGATTTCTGATGATGATTTGTTTACCACACAGTGGGTGAAGGTTGAGCTGCCTCCGGAAGAGTTTCCCGGCTATAAGGCCGAGCGGGTGGTATGTTCGGTTTGCGGCGAAGGAATTAATTTTCGGCGCGAAGTGGTGAAAGAGGGCAAGGTGATGTGCAGGGCGTGCGCGGGGGAGGGGTACTACAGTTCACTTTAGTTTGATTTTCCTTTTGGCGGGCGAGGGCGCCCGCCCCACACCCCAGATACGAAAAAACTGTCGAGCTGCGCTCGACCGGACAGCCGAGGGCGGCTGTCCCCACGTTTGTGTTCATACCCATTGTGCCACCCGCAAAACAGTGGCTTCGTCGAAGTGCTTGCCCAGAATCTGCAGGCCGATGGGGAGCTTTTCTTTGGTTTCGCCGCAGGGGATGGAAATTCCTGGTATGCCGGCCAGGTTGGCGGTGACGGTGTAGATATCGGCGAGGTACATGGCGAGCGGGTCGTTGGATTTTTCTCCTAATTTGAAGGCCGCGGTCGGAGTGGTCGGCGTGATGATGGCATCCACTTTTCTAAATGCCTCAGCAAAATCGTGCGCGATCAGGGCGCGGACTTTTTGCGCTTTCAGGTAGTAGGCGTCGTAGTATCCGGCGCTGAGGGCGTAGGTGCCGAGCATGATGCGGCGCTTGACCTCGCGGCCGAAGCCTTCGTCGCGGGTGCGCTGGTACATTCCGGGAAGATTTGGGGCATTGGCGGCACGGATTCCGTAGCGCACGCCATCGTAACGGGCGAGGTTCGACGAAGCTTCGGCTGTGGCAACGATGTAGTAGGCGGGAATGGCGTATTTTGTGTGCGGCAGCGAGATGGGAACGATCGCGCAGCCGAGGGAAGCCAACTTCTGGATCGCGGCTTCGATTGCACTCTTTATTTCTTTGTCTAGTCCTTCACCGAAGTACTCTTTGGCAATGCCGAGCTTGAGGCCATGAACGGGCTTGTCTAGTTCGGCGACATAATCCGGCACGGGTAGATCGGAGGAAGTTGAGTCCATGGGATCGTGGCCCGCGATCACTCCTAATAAACTTGCAGCGTCTTTTACTGTATGCGCGATTGGGCCGATGTGGTCGAGTGAAGAGGCGAAGGCGATCAGGCCGTAGCGGGAGACGCGGCCATAAGTGGGCTTGAGGCCGACGACGCCACAAAAAGCAGCAGGCTGGCGGATGGAGCCGCCGGTATCAGAGCCAAGAGCGGCGACGGCCAGGTTGGCGGCGACGGCGGCGGAGGAGCCTCCGGAAGAGCCGCCGGGAACGCGGCCTGGATCGCGCGGATTGCGCACGGGTTTGAAGGCTGAGTTTTCATTTGACGATCCCATGGCGAATTCATCGCAGTTGGTCTTGCCGAGGATGACGGCGCCGGCGGCTTCGAGACGGGCGACGGCGGTGCAATCGTAAGGCGGAATGAAGTTGGCAAGAATTTTCGAGCCGGCGGTGGTGCGGATGCCGCGGGTGACGATAACGTCTTTGATCGCGATGGGCACGCCTGCCAGTGGCGGCAGAGGATCGCCATCTTTGGCGAGCGAATCTATTTTGGCGGCTTGGCTGAGGGCGCGTTCCTTTGAAAGAGCAAGGTAGGCGCCGATGTTGGAATCATCTTGTTCAATCTTCGCGTAGAAACGTTCGGCTAAAGATTTCGCGGAGGTAAGACGATCGCGTATTCGTGTGCGAAGGCCATCAATAGTGAGGTCGGCGTCAGCCATGAGCGGCCAATCTATCTTTCGATCACTTTAGGAACTCTGAAGAATGTTCCGTCGGTATCGGGGGCGTTGGCCAGAGCTTCCTCGCGCGGCAAGGATTTTCGCAGGCCATCGTGAATGTCATCGCGCAGGGGGGATTGCGTTTGCACGCCATTTTGCGAAAGCGAAACTCCGGACGTATCCACTTCATTCAGCCGATCAACATAGTCGAGAATCGAATTGAGGTCGCGGAGCATGTGGGTGCGCTCATCTGCGGTCAGTTCCAGACTGGCGAGGGCAGCGATATTGGAAACATCCTTTTCGGTGACTTTCACGATTCAGCAAGAACGGCTTTGTGATGGAGTGCCGGTTCCTACGACAAATTCAATGCGCTCCACGCGCTCGGCGACGTAGCGGTTGATCACTGCCAAGTACTGCGGCGCGAGCGATTGCAGCTCGGAACGCCAGCGCGCGTCAGGGACTTCGACGCGCAAGATATTGTACGTGCAATCAAGGGCTTGAGTGCGAGCGGCGACGCGCGATCCGCAGGCGAGGGGCCAGGCGAGAAGCGGCCCTTGGCCGGGCGGGGAATGCCTCAGGCTGGAGGAGACTATTTTCTCCAAACCGTCGCCGACGGGTTGCATTGGACTCATGGACTGACCTCAGGCGCTAAAGCGCTGCGCCACCCAAAAACACTTCCGAGAGCCTTTCCCCGCCAATTTATGTAAGAACTATCCATCGCGGCGCTGAAGCGCCGTGCCACCCAAAATCTTTTTCGCCGCGCTCCCCAAAATCATTTCGCGCTGAAGCGCCAGCCAGATATTCCTGAGAATTTACTTCATCCCTACTCATATTCAGAATAGCAGTTTGCTGGGGGCATTTGCGCCACATCGGGCGACTATTTATTTGGATATTTTTCAACGAGATGACTACCGCTGCCCATTGCAGGGGGCTTGACAGGTTTTTCCTCAACGCCGCCTAGATAAACACTCTTCACCCACTGCATCGCGTCTTCTTTATTATGCAGGCGGCTGTCGAGTTGGCCGTCTTCGACCGCCGAGAGAATTTCTTTGAAGCGGGGGCCGGGCGGGTAGCCGGCGGCGATGAGATCATCGCCCGTAACGAGTGGGGCGGGGCGTACGGCTTTGGGAGGCAGGGAGGCGAGCTTCTGACGAGTGAAATTGTAGGAGTCGAGATTGCCGTGGCTGGCAGTGCAGTCCAGGCGGTGCAGCTCAAGATGCTGACCGAAATGAGGCAGGCGAACGAACTTTTTGAAGGTGGATTCGCTCATGCGGGTGACGTGGGCGAAGCGCATGTGATTGTGAACGAGGGAAAGGATTTGTTTTGTGTCGTCGTTCGAGAAGCGCAGGCGCTGGCAAATTTCTTCGGCCATTTTCACACCAACGTCAACGTGATTATCGAAGCGGATGCGCTCGGCGACGCGGAAGGTCGGCGGCTTGCCGACGTCATGCAGCAGCGCACCCCAGGCGAGTGTCGCCGCACAGGGATGAGAGAGATTTTCAAGCAGAAGCAAAGTATGGACGAACACATCGCCTTCGGGGTGGAACTCGGGCGGTTGCTCGACTCCTTTCATCTTTTCGATTTCGGGCAGGACTTGATGAAGCAGGCCGGTTTGGTCGAGCAGCAAAAACGCCGGGCGAGCGTGGCCTTCGGTGAGCATGCGAGTGAGTTCGTCGCGGACGCGCTCGCGTGAGACCTGATGAATTTGTGGAGCGAGCTTTTGGATTGCGGCGAAGGTCGCGGTTTCGATCGTGTAACCGAACCGCGCGGCGAAGCGGACGGCCCGCAGCATACGGAGCTTGTCTTCTGCGAAACGCAGTTCTGGATTGTCGATGGCGCGGACGGTTCCGGCATTGAGGTCATCGCGCCCGCCGACGTAGTCGAGAAGGCCATTCTTCAGCGGGTCGTCGACCAATGGGTCCAGCAACATTCCGTTGATGGTGAAGTCACGGCGCTGTACGTCCTGGCGAGGGTCGCGGGTGAAGCGGACTTCATCAGGATGGCGGCCGTCAGAGTAGCTGATATCGGAGCGGAAAGTCGCGACTTCGACAAGGCCGGCGTGGGTACTCGTTGGCCGTTCGGGAAGAGCAGATTCCTCGCTGCGCTTCTCGGAATGACAAGGGTCAGGGGCCTGGGAGGTTTCAGCAGGCTCGGGGACCAGCACGACGCCGAACTGGGCGCCGACGGCGTAGCTTTCAGGATAGAGCTGCATGACTTGATCGGGGGTGGCGCTGGTAGCGACGTCGAAGTCGGCGGGCCCGCGGTTGAGCAGGAGATCGCGGACGCATCCGCCGACGAGATAAGCGGTGTGGCCTTGATCGCGGAGGGTGCGGATGATCGAGATAGCGAAATCACTGGCACTGCCAGCCATAAAGCTCCTGACAGATAATATAGTTTGTATGCCTGATGCCTACATCCTCGGGATTGAGAGCTCCTGCGACGAGACCGCAGCGGCGGTGGTGCGGTCGGGGGCGGAGATTGCATCGAATGTGGTGTTTTCGCAGATCGTGACGCACGCGCCATATGGCGGGGTGGTGCCGGAGTTGGCGTCGCGGGAGCATCTGCGGGCGATTGTGCCGGTAGTGCGCAAGGCGCTGGCGGATGCCGGACAGACGTATCAGTCGGTGGATGCGATTGCGGTCACGCAGGGGCCGGGGCTGGCGGGGGCGCTGCTGGTGGGCATCAGCTACGCGAAGGCGCTGGCGTTTGCGCTGGATAAGCCGCTGATTGCGGTGAATCACCTCGAAGGGCACATTCATGCGGTGTTGCTGGAGGAACGGCAAAAGGGAAATCATGAGGTGGCTTTTCCAGTGCTGGCCTTGGTTGTTTCGGGTGGACACACGCATCTCTATTTAGCCGAGCAGCGCGAAGAAAGCTGGAGTTACCGGAATATCGGGCGTACGCGGGATGACGCGGCGGGGGAAGCGTTTGACAAGGTTGCCAAGCTGCTGGCGCTGGGGTATCCAGGTGGCCCGATTATTGACAAGCTGGCGGGACATGGGAACCCCACGGCGGTGAAGTTTGCGCTGTCGCAGATGAAACATGCGGATCGAAACGACCCCACGCTGCCGCAAAAGCGCTTTTCGACATCGCTCAGGGCAGGCTCAGAATGGGGCACCCAGCGGTTTGATTTTTCTTATAGCGGGATCAAGACGGCCGTATTGCGCTACGTCGAGACGCATGCCATGCAGTCAAGGATTGATGAGCGGCGCCGGGCGCTTGCGGGCATAGTAAAACCCAAGTTCGACGATTATGTGGCGAATTGCGATAAGGAGACGCTGGATCTGGTGGCATCTTTTCAACGCGCGATGGTGGAGGATTTGGTGACCAAGACCCTGGCGGCGGCGCGGGCGTGCGAGGCGAGGACACTTTTTGTGACAGGTGGAGTTGCTGCCAATAATGAATTGCGGCGGCGGTTCGAGGAGGGAGCGGCGCAGGAAGGCTTTCCGGTGTATTTTCCTTCGCGTCCGCTTTCGACGGACAATGCGGCGATGATTGCGGCGGCGGCCTATCCTAAATTTCTGGCGGGTGATTTCGCAGCGATGGATTTTTCGGCGGAGGCGGGGATGGCGCTGAGGTAGTTACGTTCCCGAGGCGTGGCTGCGAGCGGCTTCTGGCCCGAGAATGGCTTGCAGGGCTTTGGCAAGCTGCGACTCGATGTCAATGTCTTTGAAGATGGCGAAGTTGGCGCGCTTTTCACTTTCCTGAAATCCGCTTTGCTTGCCGGCGACGATGACGACGGGAATGGCGGCGGTTTCGGGCTTGCGCTTAAGCTCAGTGATGAGTTCGCTGCCGGTCATCTTCGGCATCTGCATGTCGGTGATGATGATATTGGGATGAAGATGGTCAAGGGCTTCCAATGCTTCCTGGCCATTGGTGGCTGATTCCACGGTGAAGCCGCGCTCTTCGAGGAAACGGCAGACAGTATGCCGGATGAGCATGGAATCATCCACGACTAAAGCAACCAGAGACATCTCTCTCCCTCGGCGCGGAGCCGCGCCAATGCTTGACACTAGCAAAGAGCGACTCAGAGCAACAAGGGAAAGGCGGGTGGGGAGATTACCTTGGTTATGCAGGCGATGCTGGCTTTGGCGATAAAAAGAATTGAGATGCGGGCGGATCAGACTTCTGAGGGGGGCTTGCCGTCTTCGATATCCATATCCCGGAACTCGCTCGATTCAAAGACTTCGCCGCACTCCTGGCACTCGACGAATTCGGCTTCCTCTTCGCGGGCGACGACCCGTACGCGCGGATGCTTACAGGGATTCATGCGGCGTTCATTCTCAAGGACAGTGACGGCGGGATTGAGCTCATACGAGGCACTGCAAACCGGCGGCAGCCAACGGAGGTGATTGCCCGAAATTTTGGGTATTTTTCAGCTTTCGCGATGCGGTTGTCAAGCCTTTTTGGCTTGTCGCCCTAAATTCGGGCCTAGAAGACCTTAATCGCGAAGGACTCAAGAATCGCGAGGTGCACGAAGAAAAAGCAAACCCCACGTTTCCTAGCCGGGTCGCGGCGGTTTTGACTTTTCTGATTGATTTTCTATTGCTTCTGCGCAGGAGCGGGTGTCCAGGTGAAGCCGTGGTAGTTGAGGTTTGCGTCCTGGAAATAGCCGACTACCTCCCCGTTGTCATTGATACCGATAGCCCAAGTGGAGAACGCTGAAGGAAACTGCATGGTGGTCACTGTATTGTTCTGATACACAAACCCGAAAAACTGGTCATTATCGTGCTGTTTCTGGGGGTAGTAGCCCACAATGGCCGAGCCGGATGGGCTGATTCCGGAGACCAGGGCGTCAGATGTGCTGGGGATCAGAACAGGGTTGAACTTACCGGACTGGAAGGAGAAACTCTGAAGGTTCGAGTTTGCCTTCATTTTCAGGCAATAGCCAACGATTTCGCCGTCGGAGCTGATTCCGTTCGCCCAGGTGCCATACGCGCTGGGTACTTGAAAAAACTGGATGTTTCCTAAATTGTCTAGAAAACCCGTATATGGCCTGGACTGGGTCTCCTCGACGATGCCGGTGATGACGCCGGCATTGTTGACGGCCAGAGGAGCGATAACAAGATTGGGCAACAAACGGCTTGGCACACATGTATAATTCTGCTTGCCGTGACAGGGCTAGTCTGCGTAATTGTTAGATGGACAATTGTGCAGCGGGTCAATTTTCCCGACGGGAGCAATCCAACAGTAGTGCGTGTGGTGGACCATTTCCCCAAACTGATCCCTGTAGGAAATGCAGCCAATCACTTGCATGAATTGTCCGGGTTGAAGGTTGAGTTTAGAAAACCCTGCTATTCCAGCGTCGTATATCGTGATCTGAGACGGAAACAGGGAGCCACCATACATCGCGGGATTCTTTTTGGTGTACTCGTTCCCATCCGCCATGGCACATACGTACTCTCCGAACTTTCGCAATCCCGCGAACGGTTCCTTTGGGTCAAACGCGTATTTGGAGTAGGTCGTATCGTAACCTTCGACAAAGATGTTGACGGACAGACCGGGGGAGTTCCCGTAGTTCTTGACGTTGACTTCAACAGAGCCGTCAATGAAGTACGTGGGGTCTTTGTCGTTCCCGGCCTTAATGAAACCGACGGGAGAAGTGAGCTTCAGAGCGTCAACACCTATCCATGGGCGATTGCTTCTGGTGAGAGCATCGTGCGCGGATTGGTTGGCCTGAGTCGCAGCATTCGCGGCATCTTTTGCCGCCTGAGCTTGCTCCTTTGCTTCCGTAGCCAGATCGTGCGTGTCGATCGCTTGACGATGCAATTCGGTAAGTTGCTGGCGAACCAGGTAAAGCATTTGCTCGGTTTGCTTTCCCGAAGCCTTCATCTCTCCGATCTGGCCGTTTATCGCTCCGAGTTGCCGATAAGCGGCAATCGTATAGGCCAGCCCGATGATAACGGCAAAAACCTCAAGGAAATACTTGGCCGGCGGGGTTTGATCTGGCCTACAACTGTAAGCCTCTGGCTGATCGTGTGGGGCTGGCTGAATGTGCGCTTGCGGAGGCAGACTAGGTGGGCTCTGTGTGCCTTCGCCGCTGGTAGTATTCTGTGGCTGTGGTGCCTCAACACCATTGTGGCTATGAGATTCGGATTCTGAGTCAGGCATCATCGCGTACTCTTCTCCCATGAAAGGGCGAGATGAAACAGCGTGAATTCATAGAAGGCCCGGAAGCAACGAAAAACTTTGAACGGTTTGCGTCGGCAATTTTACAGGCGAACCCAAAGAAAAAGAAGCGGGCTAAACCCGCTTCTCGAAAGAAACCAAAGCACGACAAGGACTAGAACGGGACTTGCGTTTCCCGCGTCCCTGTCGCTTCGTGGTGGAGCGAGTCAGCATCCTTGCCGGTGAGTTGAGCGTAGGTCAGGCGCTTGCCAAATACTCCACTCATGGCCAGTTCAAAACGTTGCGAGTCGTTCATATCTTTGCGGTTGTTATACCGGAAAGTTTGCTCATCAAGGTAGCGGTGAAGATGAAACGGTTCCACATTCACATACGTGCCAGAGATGCCGCGTTTCAGCAGCGACCAAAAGTTCTCAAGGCCGTTCGTGTGTACGCGACCGTCAACATACTTCACGGCATGGTCAATTACCTTGTGAGCATATTCGCCTGCCAACCCATCGTAAGACTTGAGTGCATCGGAGTAGAGCGCAGCGCCAGCGGTGACATGCTTATAGACTTCGCCCTGCAAGGCGTGTTTCTTGCGGTTAGGAACGACCGTGGTGCGAATCTTCCCGCCACGTTCAAGGATTCCCATCACGGCAGTTTTGTCTTTCGTTCCGGTTCCAGTGATGCGGCGCTTGCGTTCGCTCAGGTGCATGTTCCGAGCCTTGCCACCGATGAAGGATTCGTCCACTTCAATCTCAGCGCCTTCATCCCCGCCGAGCTTGGAGCCGAAAAAATCGTCACGCATAACCAATCGCACACGTTGAAGCACAAACCATGCGGACTCCTGATGAATCCCCAAGTCCTTTGCCAGTTCATAACTGGAGATTCCGTTCTTGCAGTTGCAGAGCAGCCAAAACGCCGTCATCCATTTGTCGAGCGTGAGCGGCGAATCTTCCATAATCGTGCCAACCTTCAAGGTGAACTGCTTCTTGCAGGTGTAGCAAAACCAGATGCGCCGAGTCTTGATGAACGAATGCTTGGCTGTGCCGCAACGCGGGCACGTAACCTTGCCATCCGGCCAGCGCAGTTTCGTAGCATAGGCAAAGCAGCGGTCACGATCCGAGAAGTAAACAATCGCTTCTTGCAGTGTTTTCGGGGTCTGAGTAGCGTCCATGCACAAATACTACACTAGGGGCACATGTGTGTCAAGCCGTTTCTTGCCTAAATTCGGATCTAGAAGGCTTAATCGCGAAGAACTCAAAGGATCCGCCGAGGTTGCGATGAAAGGCAAATCGAGATCGGGAAACGACCGCTGGGCGAGAATGTTAGCACGAAAAGCGTAGGCCGATTTGAGGCAGATGGAGCCTCGATGGCATGATTCCGTAGTATGAAGAAGGAGCGAACATGGAAACGCGGGTTGAGTCGCGGGAGCAATCAAGTCCGAGGGACGCCGCTCGACAAGGCGTCCATATTCCCATTTACATGGACAACCATGCCACGACGCCGGTGGATCCGCGCGTTCTAGAAGCGATGTTGCCTTATTTCGGAGAGAAGTTCGGTAACCCCGCGAGCCGCAATCACTGCTTCGGATGGGCTGCAGGTGAGGCAGTGGAAACTGCAAGGGAACAGGTCGCGAGGTTGTTCGGGGCGGCTGCGAAGGAGATAATTTTCACCTCCGGTGCAACAGAAAGCGACAACCTGGCCATTAAAGGTACGGCCGAGGCGCAGAGGAAAAAGGGGAACCATATCATTACGGTTGTGACCGAGCACCGCGCCGTGCTCGACAGCTGCAAGCGGCTGGAGGGCGAGGGCTACCGGGTTACCTGTTTAGCGGTTAGGAAGGACGGCCTGATTGACCTGGAGGAGTTGGTTCGAGTGACCGGCGACCAGACGATTCTGGTGACGATTATGGCGGCGAACAATGAGATTGGAGTGCTGCAGCCGTGCGCAGAAATCGGAAGGATGTGCCATGAGCGCGGGATAGTCTTCCATACCGACGCGGCGCAGGCTGCGGGCAAGGTGCCGATTGACGTGATGAAGGACAGCATTGACCTGATGTCAATCTCGGGCCACAAGATGTATGGGCCCAAGGGGGTGGGAGCGCTCTATGTGCGAGAACAGAGCCCTCACGTGAAGATTTCGGCGATGATTGACGGCGGCGGACACGAGCACGGAATGCGTTCCGGGACATTGAATGTTCCCGGAATCGTGGGATTAGGCAAAGCATGCGAGATTGCTCGGCAAGAGATGGGAGAAGAGGCGCGGCGGCTCGCTGGTTTGCGGGACCGTCTGCGCGAGAGGATTGCGGGGCGCGTGGAAGAGGCTTCGATCAATGGGTCACTGGCGCATCGGCTGCCGGGGAACCTGAACGTAAGCTTCGGGGGCGTGGACGGAGAGGCGCTGATGGTGGGATTGAATGACGTTGCGATCTCCAGCGGCTCGGCATGTAGAACAGCATCGGTACAGGCCTCGCATGTTCTGAAGGCAATCGGAGTAGACGGCGATCTGGCACAGAGCACGATACGCTTTGGCATTGGACGGTTCAATACCGAGGCAGAAGTGGATTACGTGGCTGAGCGAGTGATCGAGAGCGTGCAGCAACTGCGCGAATTGTCGCGGACTTAGAGCCGATTCTACTTTGCGGTCTGACGGGCGAATTTATCCTACTGTTGCGGGGACGGCCTCCTCGACGCTGGCTTCGCGCAGGAATTTCGCCGCTTCTTCCGGCGGAGTCGGGTTGATGTAGAAACCCGTGCCCCATTCGAATCCCGCGGTCTTGGTCAGCTTGGGCATGAATTCAATGTGCCAGTGATAATGGTCGTTGGTCGGGTCCTGCACCGGCGAACTGTGGATGACCAGGTTATAGGGCGGGTTATCCAAAACCCGGTCGGCCTTCATTAAGAGATTCTTGATTGCCTTTGCCAGGTTCTCGAACATGTGCGAAGAGGAGTTCTCAAAGGCCGATTCGTGCTGCTTGGGCAGGATCCAGGTCTCGAATGGGAAGCGCGGAGCATAGGGGGCGAGGGTGAGAAAATCCTCGTTTTCGCCGACGACGCGAATACCGGATTCCGTTTCCTGGCGGATGATGTCGCAAAAGACGCAGCGCTCCTTATAGATGAAAAACTGCTTAGCCCCTTCTAATTCCTCGGTGACGTAAATCGGGATAATTGGCAGCGCGATGAGCTGCGAATGAGCGTGCTCAAGGGAGGCGCCGGCAGCTTCGCCGTGGTTCTTGAAAATCAGAATGTACTTGAAGCGGCGGTCCTTCTTGAGATCGAGAATGCGGTCGCGGAAGGTCCACAGTACGTCCTCAATGCGCTTGGGCGGCAGGGTTGCGAGGCTGGCATTGTGGTCGGGCGTCTCGATGATGACCTCATGGGCACCGATTCCGTTCATCTTGTCGAACATGCCTTCGGCCTGGCGGTTGAGGTTGCCTTCAATGCCGAGCGCGGGGAATTTGTTAGGGACGACGCGTACAGTCCAGCCGGGCATGTCACGCTGTGGCGGCGGGCCGCCATTCGGATTGGGGCGGTAGGCCTGGATTTCAGGCGGAGTCTTGCTTTCGTTGCCATAACAGAAGGGGCAGAAACCCCCTTTGATTTTGACGGCTTCGCGGGCGAAATCGGTGGGCCGCTTGGCGCGGTCGGTAGAAATAATGACCCAGCGTCCTACAATGGGATCTTTTCTGAGCTCAGGCAAAGATTAAATCCTTTCAATAATGGCTCAAGGCCAAACCTTTTAATTTTACGCCACAGGGAAGGCATTCGGGAACAGTTCGAACTGCGGCTGGCTGGGTTGCTCCACATAATATACGCTGAGAACATCAAAACGCCACTGGCACGGAAGTGTTAGATGCCGAAGGTAATCGCGGGCAACGCGGGCCAGTGCCTTTTGTTTTTCGCGATCTACGGCCGCTTCGGCAGGCTTCACATCTAAGGTGGTGCGGGTCTTGACCTCAATAAAACACAGTACGTCTTTGTCCCATCCGATGAGGTCAATTTCGCCGCGGCGGTGCGGGGAGCGGAAGTTGCGGGCGACCATAATGTATCCGCGACGGCGGAGGTAGAAGTAGGCGTCTTCTTCGCCGCGGCGTCCGGTGCGCTGATGGCCGGGGATTGGTTCGGGCGGGAGCGTGCGGGAGGCGAGCCAATCGAGGGCGCGGAGGGCGGCGTGAGTGATGCGGCCGGGCATGGGAAGCTATGGCGTAATATCTCCCTTGCGGACGGGGATGAATGTGACACTCGTCACAACATCAACGCCAACACTCCATAGGTCCTTCGCTCCCTGCCCATTCAAGCCAAAAGCGGGCTTGAACGGGGCCGGTTCGCTCAGGATGACAAGCCCGCGGCGGGACTCTAAAATCAGTTGCTTCCCACGGCGCCAATGGCTTCTTCCAGCACATCCATCGCGACGTCGGTTTGGTCTTTGGTTACGATCAGCGGTGGGGCGATGCGAATCGTGCTGGGGCCGCAGCCGAGCAGCAAAACTCCGTGCTCGAAGCACTCTACCGCGATGCGGTCGCGTTCCGCCGCTCCGTATTCTTTGGTCTTCTGGTCTTTGACGATTTCGACGCCGAGCATAAGGCCACGGCCGCGAACGTCACCGACGAGCTTGTGCTTCTTCGGCCAATCGGACATGCGCTTGAGCATGTGAGCGCCGACTTCGGCTGCGTTGCCGAGCAGATTTTCGCGTTCAATCACATCAAGCGTCGCCAGCGCGGAAGCGATGCAAACCGGATTACCTCCGAAAGTTGAAGCGTGCGAGCCGGGGACCCAGTCCATGATTTCGGCTTTGCTGATGGTGACGCCGAGCGGCATGCCGGAGGCGATGCCTTTGGCCGTGCAGACGATATCGGGCTGCACGCCGGTGTGCTCGATGGCCCACCATTTGCCGGTACGGCCGACGCCGCTCTGCACTTCATCGGCGACCAGCAGAATGCCGTGCTTGTCGCAGATGCGGCGCAGTTCCTGCATGAAGACGCTGGGAGCGATGACGTATCCGCCTTCGCCCTGGATGGGCTCGACGAAGATGGCGGCGACTTCTTCGGGCGGCAGAGTGGTCTTGAACAGTTTGTCTTCGATGAAGCAGGCACAGCCGAGAGCGAAGGCATCGGCTTCCTGCGGGCCGCCGGCGCATCCGCGATAGACATCGGGGTAGCGGACGTGCGTCACGCCGGGAACAAGCGGCGCGAAACGGCGCTTCTGCTGCGGCTTTGAGGCGGTCAGCGAGAGCGCGCCCATCGTGCGTCCGTGGAATGCGCCGTAAAAGGCGATGATGTTCTGCCGCTTCGTATGATAGCGGGCGAGCTTGAGGGCGCACTCGATGGCTTCCGCGCCGGAGTTGCCGTAATAAAAACGATGCGGACCGGGCATGGGCGCGATTTTCGTCAGGTGCTCGGCGAGGCTCACCATGTGCTCGTAATAGAAATCAGTGCCGGACATGTGAATGAGTTCGCCAGCCTGCTTTTGGATGGCGGCGACAACATGAGGATGGCAGTGGCCGGTGGAAACCACGGCGATGCCGGCGGAGAAATCCAGAAATTCGTTGCCGTCAACGTCTGTGATGATGCAGCCGCGGCCGTGCTTGGCCACCATGGGATAAGAACGGGTGTAGGAGGGGGAAATGTATTTTTCGTCGCCCTCCAGAACGTGAGTGGCGTTGGGGCCGGGCAGGGCGGTCTTGAATTTTGGTCTGGTTTTTTCGGTGAGCGTAGTGGCGGTCATAGGATCCTCCGTTTCTAGTCGTACGTCGTTGGTGGTTCGTCGTTCGCCCTCAGAACCGAATGCACGGAGGCGCGACGCAAGTGGAACTAGCCGGGAGAATCGAACTAATCGCTACCGAAGAGACTGGGACGGAGCCGGGATGGAAGAACGGCGCGATAACGTCGCGGACAAGCGAGCGAACGCAGCCAGCACAGCGAATTGGAGTTCTGACTGTACATCGCGAGACATTTCCAGCTTCATTATAGCCAATAAGCCGAAGCCGCGTAACCCCCATTCGAGTCTGATATCTTTAAGTCTCTTTTGCGCCTACAGCTGGCCATGAGCTCAGCTCCCCGCCCATCCCGCTTTTCGGTAGCACTTGCCTTTGGCCTGGTGTATTTCTTTTGGGGCTCTACCTATGGGGCGATTGATATTGCGGTTGAACACATTCCCCCGGCGCTGATGTGCGGCGTGCGCTTCTCGATTGCGGGAGTTTTCATGCTGGCTTTTTGCGGGCTGCGCGGGCGAAGGATTCACTACAACTGGCCGCAGTTGGGCGAGATGGCTGCGGTTGGAGTTCTGCTGCTAATGGGCGGCAACCTCACGCTGTCGTACGCGGAAACACATATTGCCTCGGGGCTGGCGGCGCTGATTGTGGCCAGCACTCCGCTGTGGTTTCTGGTGCTCGATTCCCTGTTGCTCGGAGATCATCATATTTCGGTGCGGGGCAAAATCGGGCTGGCTTTAGGTATTGCTGGGCTGGCGGTGCTGCTGTGGCCGCAGCTCACGGCGACGACTTCGTTCGGACGCACGGAACTGTGGGCATCGCTGAGCCTACAATTCGGGTCGTTCAGCTGGGCATTGGGATCGGTGCTGGCGAAGAAGTGGAAGTCTCCGGACATTGACCAGTTCGCGGCGACCGCGTGGGAGATGATTTTTGCAGGGCTGGCGAATTTTCTGTTTGCCGTCGTGGCGGGCGATTTGTCGACGGTGGTGTGGACGCGAAGGGGCGTCGGGGCCACGCTTTATCTGGTGGTGTGCGGGTCGTGGATTGGATACACGGCGTACATATGGCTGCTGGGGCATGTGCCGACGTCGAAAGTTTCGACATATGCGTATGTGAACCCGGTGGTCGCGGTGTTTCTGGGATGGCTGATCCTGCATGAGCGTGTGGATGCGTACATTCTGGCGGGCAGCGCGATTGTGGTGGCGTCGGTGGTGCTGGTGACGAGCGCAGCGGTCAAGCAGAAGCGGGCGGGGGTCGCAGTAGAGGCTGCCGGGGACTGAGGAACGCCCCCACGCAAGCCTAAACCGGGTTTGAATGAGGCACCCGGCTCAGAGCGGCACCCGGGCTGCGGCTACTTGAGATCATGAATCAGCACCACATCCCGACTGGCGATTCCTCGATTCATGACAAGCTGCTTGCCATCGTTTGAGAGATCGAAGCTGCGAATCATGTTGCTGGTGAAATGGGTGATCTGAGTAGGTGGCGCTCCCGAAATTGGCTGGCTCCAGATATTTGAAGCGCCGTGGTCGTTTCTTACGTAGAACAGCGAACGGCCATCCGGGGCTCCATTGGATCGTGCTGGTGGCGACATCGAACCACGCAGGCGGAGCCGTGGCCTCCAGGGAGATGATCTTAATGCGAGTTTTTCCCGCCGCGTCAATGTCGTAATAGGCCAACCGCTTCATATCTTTGGAAACAGCGGGGGTAGTCGCGATATCAGCGGTTTTATCAATCGGCACAGGTTCACCTCCGTCAATAGAGACCTTCCATATCCCCGAATCCGTCCCAGCCTGAGTGAAGAAGACCCACTTACCGTCCCCGGAGCACACGGGCGTGGCGCTGGGCGCCAGAGGAGCATGGAAGGTCAGTTGCGTGGGATGCGCACCGTCGGTTTCGATTCGCCACAGCTGACCCGTGCCGCTGCGCTCTGAAACAAATACAATGTAGCGCCCATCGACGGAGGGACAGGGGGACTGATTGAGGCGTCCGGCATTGGCTGTCAGTTGTCTTGGATTAGCCCCGTCGGACTCCATGATCCAGATGTCGGTTTCTCGCCGTCCGCCGCCTTTGTCGAATACGATTCTTCCGTCGGCAGTCCATCTCTCGCTCGAAGTGCTGCCCCGGACGTGATGGGCCTGGCTTTTTCCGATTCCGCGAACGGAGCAATCCAGGTATCGAATAATGACTTCTCCTGGACGGTGGCGATGGTGCGAGAGTCTGCCGTGAGGCTGACGCCATCATAGTTGTTGGTGTCGTTGGTAATACGACTGGCTTGGCCGCCCGGGTACGCAACATACGACAGTTGGCTGATTCTGGCGGTTAATTCCTCTGTGTTGGCAACCAATCCTCGGCCATTCGATATCCACTCCAGAACGCCCGTCCACGCCCAGCGCTTGTTCGTGAGCGGTCGCTCGGTCCCATCCTGAAGGGAAAACTCGACGAGGCGAGCGCCCCCCGCAACGTCCGCAAAATCATGCGCGCTTGCGGCAACGGTCTTGCCATTGGGCGACCACGCCGCCCCCTCTAGAAAGTTCGGCGCATGACGAACAGCGAGTTTTTTCTCTTTGCCTCCCTCCTCGGTTTCCACCGTCAGCTCACTCTCATCAGAGATGGGATATCTTGTAAAAGCGAGACCTTTCCCGTCCGGAGAAAGTGTGACTCTCTCACCCACGTCGGCGATCAGCTGCTTCTCCGGACCACCAAACACGGGAATCTTGTAGAGGTGACTGAACCCCAGATTGCTGCCTTCTGACCGGACAACGTACAGAAAATCTCCATCTCGGGAAAAGGTAAGCCCCCAGTAGCTCACCTTTGCGACGGGTACGACCTGTATATCTCTTCCCGCAACCTGCCGCACCCAGAGACTTTCTTTTCCACTCGACACCAAATTGGAGGCGTCGGCACTCTCATCCACGGAGTAGGCCACGTATTTACCGTCTGGTGAGATGGCGCTCGTCTTCACGTTGCCGTTGTTGGTGAGTTGTGTGATTTCGATTTGTTGAAACGCTGCCTGCCCGGGCACGAGGTGATAATATGCGCTTAAAGCTGCGGACATAACAACGAGTGCGGCGGCTCCAGCAACGATCCATCTCCAACTTTTTCGTCTATGGGGCGCCGCCAGGGGAATGGCCGCGCCCTTTGATTCCGCGTGACGCTTAAGTCTCTGAAGATCTGTCCGCATGTCGGAGGCATGCTGGTAGCGTAACCCGCGGTCTTTCTCCAGCGACTTACCGATAATTTCCTCGAGTTGCGGCGGGACAGACGCGTTGAGGCGAACGGGCTGTACAAAGGGGCGGTTCAGGATCGCTTCAAAAATAAGTCCGGTGGTATCGGCTGGGAACGGCAGCGAGCCGGTACACATTTCATAGAGCACTCCTCCGAAGGAAAACAGATCGGTGCGGGGATCGAGCTCTTTACCTCTGATCTGTTCCGGGGACATGTAGGCGACCGTTCCCATTGCCGTCCCCGGGCTGGTCAAATGCTCCTCGAAGGCTATCGTCGAAGCATTCGTAACAGAAGTGGACAGCGAAGAGAACTTGGCCAGACCGAAATCGAGGATCTTGGCGTGGCCGCGAGCGGTCACGAAAATGTTGGCGGGCTTGATGTCGCGATGTACGATTCCTTTGGTGTGGGCGGTGTCGAGGGCATCGGCGATCTCGATGCCCAGATCGAGCACCTGCTCAAGATCCATGGGCTTCCCGCCGATGAGATGTTTCAGGGTTACGCCGTCTAGATACTCCATGGCGATGAATGCTTGCCCATCCTGCTCGCCGATATCGTGGATGGCACAGATGTTGGGATGATTCAGGGCCGATGCAGCCTTTGCCTCGCGCCGGAACCTGGCCAGCGCCTGGCTGTCTCGGGCAATGTCTTCAGGAAGGAATTTGAGGGCGACAAACCGGTCCAAACGGGTGTCCTCGGCTTTGTAGACCACACCCATGCCACCTCCGCCGAGCTTTTCGACGATGCGATAGTGCGAGATGGTGCGGCCGATCAAGCGACCTCACGGCAGATGATCTGAAAGATTGCGCCCTGGTTTCGAGCCGAACCGATTGTACACAAAGGGTAGATCGAAGTAGCTAATTTCGGGGGCTGATTTTTACCCAGTTAGCTCGCCAAAAAGGCGGCTCGCGAACCAGGGACACCGTTCATGCTTCTATTTCTTCTATTAGACTTCCCACATGGCAAATTGCCTGACGTGCGGACGCGAGTTGCCGGCCATTACATTCGGTGAACGCAGCGACGTATGCACGGAATGCCGGCGGAGCGCGCTGGCCGGAGGTGTGGCGCCCGGCACAACTTCCACTGCCGCAGCTCCGTCCGGCACTCCCATGAGAGTGTCGCGGCTGGCCATCATGCGGCTGATGCCGGTGACTACGGTCCTGATCGGGTTGAACGTCGCTGTCTTCCTGGCGATGACTGCCACAGGAATTTCTCCTATTGAGCCGGCGGCCGGGGCGGTGCTGGAGTGGGGCGCGAACTGGGGACCGCTCTCATTGGGTACGCAGCCGTGGCGGATGCTGGCTTCCAATTACATTCACTTTGGGATCGTCCACATTTTGCTGAACATGTGGTGCCTGTGGAACCTGGGATTTCTGGCAGAGCGGATTTTTGACCGCTGGACTTATGTTCTGGTGTATACGGCGTGCGGCCTGGGTGGAAGCCTGGCCAGTTTGTGGTGGCATCCGATGGTGGTGGGCGCGGGGGCTTCGGGAGCGATCTTTGGGCTGGCGGGGGCGTTGATCGCGGCGCTCTACCTGGGACATTTGCCGATTCCAAAGGAAGCCATACGCGGGACTTTGAAAAGCCTGCTGATGTTTGCCGGGTACAACTTGTTTTTTGGCGCGGTGGGCGGAGGGATTGATAACTCGGCGCACATTGGGGGGCTGGTCACGGGGCTGGCGCTGGGCGCGATACTGGCGGGACATTTGATGTCGGCACCGGACGTCAGACGGCAGTTTGTGATTTTTACCTTTGCAGGAACGGCGATCGTGCTGCTGGCGGCAGGACGTTTCGTAATGAAGACCAACGGATATGTGGCGGTAGTGCCACGAGCGGAAGACGCGCTGCAGAAAGGGCATCCGCAGGAGGTGATTGACGATCTGGAAAAGATTGCCGCGCAACAGCCGAAGTACACGCCGGGACTGGTGCTGCTGGGCGACGCCTATTTGCAGGAAAAAGATTATGCGGCGGCGGAAAAAGTATTGACGCAGGCGGCGGCCCTCGATCCCGAGAGCCCTGAGATTGAGCAGATGATGGGCGAAGCATACTCCGGAGAGGGAAAGAAGCCGGAGGCGCAGGCGGCGTTTCAAAAAGCGGGGGAGTTGAGAAAGGCGCAGAGGGGCCGGTGAGAAACGATCCCACTCAAGCCAAAATCGGGCTTGAATGGGGCCCCAATAAGAGTCTTTATCCCAGGTCGCGCAAAGGCGGCGAGACCTGGGACACTTGTGATTTGTCGGACAGGAGTGTCCTACCCAGGTAGCTGACGCTTCGGGGTGCTTGCCGGGGCAACGGATGGCGTTTATAGTCAGCTACTGCATCGAGGGACTTATGATGCGAATGCTTCTGCACTGGCTGATCAGCGCGTTGGCGGTGTGGATCACAGCTAACGTGGTTCCCGGGTTTTACGTCAGTGGAGCGACGGCGGCGCTGATCGCGGCTGTCATTATCGGGCTAGTGAATGCCACGCTAGGGATGTTCCTGAAGGTCATCACGTTTCCGCTGACCATTCTCAGCCTGGGCCTGTTCTGGTTCATAATCAACGGACTCATGCTGGAACTGGCTTCGGTGTTTGTGCCCGGGTTTCACATCCGCAGTTTCAGCGCGGCGTTCTGGGGAGGCATTGTGCTGAGCCTGGTGAACATGCTGCTGAAGTGGCTCATCCTGCCGCCGCGGGAGTACCGGTGAGCGGTTGATCGCTGTCATTTGCGAATCGTCAACAACGGTCAGCTGCGGCGATAATTGAGATGGGGTCGCGGGGCATAGTTGTTCGGAAGGACTCCCGCCTTATGACAAAGCCGAGGACGTTCGCACTATTAGTTGTCATCACACACTGGATACTCGCAGTCTGGCACCTGTTCCCGGCCGCACGAATTCTCCCAGGTCCAAACAATCGCTGGGCCCGAAATCACACATGCGAAAATACTTTTCGCAGGCGACCCATGTGGCGTATCTGCCGAGCGGATGCCGCCGTTGCCTCAGCCCGCTCTCTTGCCTTTTCGTACGCGGTGACCCCGTAATATATCGCCCTCTCGAAGAATTGATCGAGCAATTCCTGCAATTCCAACTCGTTATAAAGTTCGATAATGTTGTCCGCAAATGCATGTCTCAGCAGAAACTGGTGCAAATGGTTGCGGCTGCTGACGACCGCCCATACGAACTGCGGTAAGCGGACTCCTTCGGCAGCCCTGCGCTGGGCAAGGGCAACAAAGTGTTGTTCAACGTCCTTCTCTGTCTTCTTCAGCAGCCATTCTCCCAGGTTGCGGTAGAGCTCCGCCGAGGTGATCTCTAACTCTTCAGCCGGTATCCTGCGAAAGTCGCTTGTCAGCTCCAACTGCCTCAGTTTCTCGGTCAATCCGATGGCCAGTTCATCAGCATGTTTCTCGATGAGTCGCACAAGCCTTGTTCCTATCATTCCACTGCTCTCCTCGTTTTCTCTTTCTCTCTCTACCCATACGGATGCGAAAATCCGGCCAGCGGATGCGAACTAAGTCAAAAGCTGAAAGTCCTTTTATTATATCGTAAAACGATATAAATAGAAATTGCACCTACTTACAATGATGGTCCAGTTTGATGAAAAGAACCGGATGCGCCCAGAATGGCCGGTGCGAAAAAGGCGCTAAAGGCAAGAGAGTGGGCGGCAGCAAGCAGCCTGCCGCCCGGAAACGAAGTCACTTCCTCTTCGGTCGCTGCCTTTCCTGCAATCGCTGCTGCTCTTGCGTGTGGCGCCGTTGCAAGGCTTGGGTTTCTTGCTGGTGCTTCTGTTCCAGCTGCTGCCTTTGCTCATCGCTTACCTTCTGGCGATCCTGTTGCTGATGTTCTTTATCCTGCTTCGACTGAAGCTGCTGGCGCTCCTTATCCTGTTTGGCATTGAGCTTATCCTGCTCTTGCCTATATTTCTTGTCGAGCTTGGCATCGCCAGTATTGGGCGCTGCGGAGCGCTCCCGCGAAGGTATTTCGTTAGGATGGACCGCGGCATGGGCGTTTGCGGGAGGATGGTATGGAGCGCCAGCCTCTTTGGCTCGCTCGACGCCACGGCCACTGAAGTTTCCCGGTTTGGCAGTGGCTGCCACGGGCGGTTTGCCGTGATTCGCCGAGGCGCGCAGTTCGGGAGTTGAGCGCGCCGTTTGGACGTGTCGAGTTTGTTCAGCTGAAGGCGGAATGTGACGGTCGTGGTCCGCTTCCTCCTCCTCTCGCGTGGGCCGAGCTGTTATTCCCCCTTGGCCTCCGTTATAGCTGACGCGATTGACGGTGACATTGTTGACAACCGTCCGGCTGTACACGTTGTGTATCTCCGTGACATTCACGTTGGTGACAGAGCGGTTGTAGAAGAAATGCCCGCCTTGCCAATAGCCGCCTTCAAAGCCGACGCCGAAATAGCCGAATCCGTAGGCAATCCCTCCGTAGAAACCGATGTGCGGCCCCCAGTAGCCTTCATGGAACGCGAAAGCAGCGCCGTTCCAACCCCACCACGGCGGAGTCCAGAGAAGTCCGGCTTCGGGCGCCAAGACCCATGTTCCCGGAACCCAGTAATAATCCCCTAGATCAGGATCGTAGGCCCAGTAGCCGGGAGTCCAGATATAGTCTGGAGCGGGACAAAGAGGTTGTTCGTACACGGGCAAAGCGGGCGGACCGAACCCAACCGAAATGCCCACCGCGAGCTGCGCCGGTGAGGCCGGTGCAGCGAGCATTACAACCGCGAGCAACAGCAAACCAACACAGCTGATCTTCAGCATAGAGTTTCCTTTCGCCCGAGACCTTACTTCGGCGGTGACGCCTGGCGACGAGGGGCGTTGAACCCAAGAGCGTCATTCTGGTGTCAAAACCGAGTTCGGAATTGAAGTTTCGCGTTCCTAAGAAGGAACAACTTAACGCGAGGTTGCTTTGAAAATGGTTGACTTTGCAGGTCTTGAGGAATCCAAATATAGCTCCCCGGCGAGCGCGCTTGCAACCGTGGCTGCAAAAATCAGAAACTGGAAGCTTTATGAAGGCAATTGCCGTAATTCCGGCGCGGCTTGAGTCCACACGTTTGCCCCGAAAGATGCTGCGACAGATTGGCGGGCAGCCGCTCATTGTTGTTACATACCTTGCGGTGCGTTCATGCCCGCTACTGGCGGACATTATCGTCGCCACCGACTCGGAGGAAATCGCCCAGGTTTGTCGTGAACGACAGATGCGGGTGCAGATGACCTCATCCGCCCATCGCAGTGGGACGGAGAGGGTCCACGAGGTCTCGAAGTCAGTGGCGGCCGACATTTATGTCAATGTTCAAGGGGACGAACCGCTGGTCCGGGCGGAGCACATTGCCAGGCTGTTGGAGCTGATGAAGGACCCCGCAGCCCAAGTGGGAACACTGAAGACTCCGGCAGCTTTGGAGGACATTCCCAATCCAGCAGCGGTGAAAGTCGTAACCGACCGGAACGGGAAGGCCCTCTACTTCTCGCGCGCGACGATCCCGCACGACCGCGACGGTGCGAAGCCGCGCTACTTCAAGCATCTCGGCATTTATGCCTATCGCAAACCGGCGCTCGATTGGTTTTGCGGGCTGCCCGAATCACCTCTGGAGCGCAGTGAACGCCTGGAGCAGTTGCGATTTCTGGAGAACGGATTTCCGCTTCACGTTGCAGAGACTCCCTTTGACACGGTTGGCGTAGATACGGAAGAAGATGCCGCGCGAGTCGAGGCAATCCTGCGGCGCTAGCTCATGGCGCTAGCCGAGGTTCAGCCCAGCGGGCTGTGGAGCCTGCTCTTTTTCCCATGACTCGGCGGCTTTCACGCGATGCGAAATCGCGGGGTGGGAATGAAAAAACCACTCCACGAATTTCGAGGGCTCACGCTCTGCCAGATTCTGCTGCGCCAGCTTGTTCATGGAGGAGATAAACGGCCCCACGCTGGCAGTGGATTGGAAAGCATACCGGTCAGCCTGCCGCTCGTTGAAGCGCGAGTAGCCATTCAAGGCAGGCATAAGCAGGAAGGAAAGCACGGTAAACACGAGAACGATAACCGGCAGGCTGGCGAAATCAGAGAGCGTTTCAAACAAGTGAAGATGCTCCACAGAGTACGAGAGGGTCATGCTCGCGGCCCAAAATCCCAGAAACATAATTCCGGCCTGTACCAGGATGCTCTTGAAAACATGGCGATGCACATGATGCCCTAACTCATGGGCCAGCACGGCTTCGATCTCATCCAGGGAGTAATGATCCAGCAAGGTGTCGGCCAGAATGATGCGGCGAGTGCTGCCAAGTCCTGTCAGCGCTGCGTTGGCCTTCGTGCTTTTCTCGGAAAGTTTCCATTTGTAGATCCCACGCACTTGAGTTCCCGCGCGCTCGCCCAGGGTCACCAGCCGCCGCTTCAGTTCTTCATTTTCGAGCGGCTCGAACTTGTAGAAAATGGGAAACAGCAGCACAGGCGCGAGCTGCGACATCAGAATAAACAGCCCCTGAAATACGGCCCACGCCAGCAGCCACCAGTGCTGAGGAAATTCTCGAATCACGAAGTAGAGCAATTCAACAACGGCTGCTCCCAGGAACAAGCTCAGCAGAAATCCCTTGGCTTGGTCCCAGATCCAACTGCCCCACCTTTGATTGGACAAATGGAAGCGATGCTCCAGGCGAAAGCCGTAGTAATCCAGGCCCAGACCCAGGACTTTGCCGATCAGCAACAGCACCAGGACATAGAGAAACACCGCTAAAGCATAATTCTGAAACGAGGCACGGTAAGCCAGGTCGCGCAGGCTTGCATTCCAACCGGTTCCCAGCAACACCGCGAGAAAGGCCAGCCCAAGGGCAAAATCAGCGATGCCGAGCCAGCGCCGGGCGCGGTTGTAATGCCGGGCCTCGGGAGTATCCACGGGCACGGAAATTGAGGCTGCGGGGGAAGCCATGTGATAGTTATTTTACGGGATTGCATGGCAATTCGGGCAGCGAAAGTGCAATGCAGGATGGTCTATTCGTCCATCACGAAGCGTTCCGCGCTCGCCAGAATCTCCTGTACTAAATCCGGCGCCGCCGCTTCGGCGTATATGCGCAGCAGGGGCTCCGTCCCTGACGCTCGCAGCAAGACCCACGCCTCGGCTCCGTCGCCGTTCCTTGGAGCGTCAAGGAAAAACTTGATGCCGTCGAGTCCTTCTTTTTTCAGAATCGAGTAATTGCCGAGGCGCGTTGTTTCGCCGCCGCGGGCGCGCCGAATCGCGTTTTGCTTTACGTCGTCGGGAATATGAAGATCGCGCCTTCCGTAATAGTGCGAACCATATTCGCGCTGCAGATCGGCCACCAACTGACCCAAAGGTTTTCCCTCCTCGGCCATGACGTTGGCAAGCAGCAGACAGTTGAGTGTACCGTCGCGTTCCGGCAGGAAGCGCGAATATCCTATTCCTCCCGATTCCTCGCCTCCGATTGCCACTTCGCGCTCCATCATGATGTCGGCCATGTACTTGAACCCTATGGCGCATTCTTCCAGCGTGCGCCCATAACGGGCGGCGATTCGGTCGACCATCCGCGTGGTGTTGAATGCTCTGACGATCTGGCCTCGCCATTTTTTTCGTTCCAGCAGCCAGCGCGCAAGCAGGGAAAAAATCTTGTGTGAATCCACAAAGCTGCCGTCTTCGGCGACCGCGCCAATGCGGTCAGCATCTCCGTCTGTGGCGAGGCCAGCATGGCAATGCTCTGCAACAACGGTTTGCTGAAGCAGGGCGACATGAGGTTCGATCGGTTCCGGATTGATGCCGGGGAATAGCGGATTCAGTTCCTGGCGGATGGAGACATGTTCAATCCCATGATTCTCAAAAATCCCGCTCAGCACGCCTCGGCCGGAGCCGTACATGGAATCCACGCAGAACTTGAACTTTGCCCTCGCCAGCAGTTCCATGTCGGCAAAGCGGCTGATGGCCTCAATATATGGCCCCTTCAAATCAACTTCTTCTATCGCGGCTTTCTTTCCGGCTGGCGTTGTTCCCGCGTGAAGCTCCTGCTCGATGAGCTTCATGATTGCCGGCGTAGCCGAGCCGCCAAATCTGCCTTTGAACTTTACTCCGTTCCAGTTCCACGGATTATGGCTCGAAGTGACGACTACGCCGCCAGCAGCACCGGTGCGCTTCACCGCCAAAGAAATCGCAGGAGTAGGAGTGTAGTCTTTGGCGATCCTGATGGGGATTCCTGTGCCGGCCACGACCTCAGCTGCAATCCCGGCGGCACGCTGAGAAGCAAAGCGGGTGTCGTAACCGACGATCAGACCACGCTGGGAGTCTTCATACTTCAAAACGTATGAGGCGATGGCGCCGGCGACGCGGCGAACATTCGCAAAAGTGAAGTCATCGGCGATGATGCCACGCCACCCATCGGTACCGAACTTGATCTGGTCGTTGGACATCAGTCCTTCGTCGTGGGCTGTTCGCTCCCGGCGGTTAGCGTTTCGCTCCGTCGGACAAGCCCTGTTCCGGGAATTTTGCCAACGGCCAGCAGCCCGCGCGGCCGGCGGTGCTCTCACACCAGTTTATTCAGCTTTTTGTCATCGAGGTGCTTTACGACCTGGCCGACATCCTGGGCCCGGTCGCGAGTTGTGACCAGCAATGCGTCTTTCGTCTCCACCACGACAAGATCGTTGACGCCAATGGCGGCAACGAATTTTCCCGGAGCATGGATGTAATTGCCCTGGGTCTGTCGCATAAAGTTCCCCATGCTCTCGACCACGTTGGCCCCCGCCGGGTTTCGTTTGGTCAGGAGATGTTCATGCAAAGCGCTCCATGAGCCCAGGTCATTCCAGCCGAAATCAGCGGGCAGGCAAAAAATGTTCGAAGCGGCCTCGCCCTTTGCCGAGCGCGGCTCCAGGACGGCGTAGTCAATGCTGATATTTTCACACTGACGATACAGGCGTCGAAAGGTTGCGAGAAATCTCTTGCTGCCGAATTGGCTCGCAATCTGCTCAAGGATGGCAGCCGTGCGGGGCAAATGCTCGCGCAGGGCCCCGGCCAATGTTCGCGCGCTCGATAGAAACATGCCGCTGTTCCACAGAAAGTTTCCCGCTTCAAGGAAGCCTGCGGCGCGTTCAGCATCCGGTTTTTCGGTAAAGCGGCGCACCCGCAGGGCGCCGCCGGTTTCGGCCGAACCCGCCTCGATGTATCCATATCCGGTCTCGGCGCGGGTAGGGCGAACACCCAGCACGACAATGTTCCCGCCCGCTGCAGCAATCTCGATTCCTTGTCGTAATGCGGCCTGAAAGCGCTTTTCATCGCCAACGACATGGTCGGAGGGAAACATTCCGATTACAGCCTTGGGGTTGCTGCGCAGCAAAATGAGTGTCGCCAGCCCAATGGCCGGGGCAGTGTTGCGTCCGACCGGTTCCGCGATGATCTGGCTTCTATCCAGGCCGGGAAGTTGCCGAACAATTTCATGACGAAGATCTTGGTTGGCGATGACCCAGAGGTGTTTTCTCGGGGCCAGAGGCAGCAGACGCGTAATGGTTTGCTGGATCATGGTGTGCGTGCCATCGAGCTGGAGTAACTGCTTGGCCCGGCGCTTGCGGCTCAGCGGCCAGAAGCGCGTGCCACGACCGCCGGCGAGAATAACAGGATAGAAATTGGGGTTCTTTGTCTGCACGTTGTCGAGGCTCTATGCGTACAAGAGCAAGCAGATGAGATGCCTACATTTTTGTCGGCGGCTCCGCGATGATTGTCCCCGGCACGGTCGCCTTGAGAAACTCCAGCTCCCACTGGGGGCGGATGTGAAACTCCCGGATCGCAGCCGGTACCACCAGCGCGTCCCCTTTGGCCAGCGTCACTGGCGGCGAGCCTTTCGCTTCGACCTGCCCGCAGCCTTCCAGAGCCACGAGAATCCGCGCTGAACTTCTTGCCTCAGCAGTCATCGCAAGGGTTTGCTCTTGCTTCAAATCAAACTTCACTACCTCAAAGAAACTTGACGATACCAGCGGTGTAAGCCGGTTCTGCGTGCCATCAATCTGCGACGGAGCCGGCCTGATCACCTTCCCCGATCCCGTCCGTTCCTGCAACGCCTTCATTCCGTCTTCCAGGTGGAGCTCGCGGCCCCGGCCATAATCGTACAAGCGGTAAGTGGTGTCAGACGGCTGCTGCGTCTCGACCATGACGGATCCTGGCCCCAGCGTGTGCACCGTGCCGCCCGCCACATAAATCATTTCGCCGGGAAATACGTTGATCCAATTTAGCAGTTCCTCCGCCCGCCCTTCCTGAATGGCCCGGTGAAATTCTGCACGTGTGGCCCCCGGTCTCAGTCCGAGCGCGACCTGCGCGCCTGGCTGTGCCTGCACGACGTACCAGCATTCCGTCTTGCCCCACGGTTGTCCCACGCTCTTGGCGGCGTCGTCATCGGGATGTACCTGCACAGAAAGCTTCTCATGTGGAAACAAAAACTTCATCAGCAGAGGGAAGCGATGCGGCTCGCGAGCGGCATCACCTACCAGGTCGCGGCCATATTTTGTGCTCAATTCGGCAAGCGACTTTCCTTTCAAAGGGCCATTTGCCACTTCGCAATGGTCTCCGGTGAGCCAGGATTCGCCAATTTTCTCGGCGAAACGATGATTGGGATAAATCGGGGACAAATCCAGGCCACCCCAGGGGCGGGCATCGAAAACCGGCGTCATTAGGAGAGGGTAGAGATCGGTCATGCAAAGAGCTTCAGGAATACCCGCCAGGTCGAGTTGGATCGTCCTGCGACTTAGAAGCGCAACCCAGAGAAGAAGCTGCCTAGAATTTTCCCCTTACAGCGAAGCCAGAAACTTCCTCATCCGCTCCAATCCCCGGTCCAACTCTGCGACCGAAGTGGCATAGGAAACGCGGATGTGCTCGCTGGTGCCAAAACCCTCGCCCGGAACCGTGGCGACGTGGGCTTCGCGGAGCAGCTTGCCGGCCAGGTCCGAGGATGTTCGCACTCCGCTTCGGCCGAAGAACGACGCCACATTCGGGTAGGCATAAAACGCGCCCTCGGGCATCGTGCACTTGACGCCGGGAATCGCCCGCAGTCCATTTACCACATGATCGCGCAAATGGATGTATTCCTCCCGCATATCAGACACGCATTGCTGCGGTCCGCGCAGCGCGGTGACTGCCGCCTTCTGGACAATCGAAGCGGGATTCGAAGTGGACTGGCTCTGCAACTTCGTCATGGCGTTGATTACCGGGGCCGGTCCCAGCGCATAACCCAGCCGCCAGCCGGTCATGGCATAAGTCTTGGAGAGCGACCCCACAATCACCATGCGCTCCCGGCATTCACGCAATGAACCCACCGAAAACCGCTTCGGCGTGAAGTTGAGATAGACATAGCATTCATCTGAGATCACCCAGATCCCCCGCTCGTGCGCCAGCCGCACTACATCGGCGAGGTCTTCGGGAGACATCACGGCGCCCGAAGGATTCGACGGCGAATTCAGGATGATCAGCTTCGTCCGCGGCGTAACCAGGCGCTCGATCATCCGCGCGGTGACGCGAAAGCCTGCAGCCTCATCCGTCTCAAGCAAAACACACTTGCCTCCGGCGTAGCGAATGATGTCCTTAAATGACACCCAGTACGGCACCGGCAGAATCACTTCGTCGCCGTGGTCCACCAATACCTGCATGGCGTTAAAAAGCGAATGCTTGCCGCCGACCGAGGCAGCTGCTTCTTCCCTGCGATAGTCGGAATCGAAGTCCACCGCATGGCGGTGAACAATGGCATCGCGCAACTCCGCGGTTCCGCCCACCGGCGTGTATTTGGTGAAATTTCCCTGGATCGCCGCGATGGCAGCATCTTTTATATGCTGCGGGGTGGCAAAGTGCGGCTCTCCGGCCCCGAAATCCACCACGTCAATACCATGCTGGCGAAGTTTGTCAGCCTCGGTTACGACCGCCAGGGTCGCGGAGGGCTCAATCCGATTAATGCGATCAGTCAGTTTGACTACAGAGGGCATTTGCGTTGCCGTGGTCATCTTCGCTTTCCTGCGTTGGGATTTCTGGCATTCTTAAGCTTTACCGCGGGATCCAGCCTCTCTTTGAGCCGCTGCTCCACCGCCTCCGGCACGAGGCCCTCCACTGATCCCCCCAGCTGCGCGATCTCCCGCACCAGCCGCGAACTAAGATAAGAATACTGCTCGGCCGGCATCATGAAAACCGTTTCCAACTCTGGCCGCAGCTTGCGGTTCATCAACGCCATTTGCAGCTCGTACTCATAGTCGCTAATGGCGCGAATGCCCCGCAACACGGCGCCGGCATCCACGCGGGCGGCGTAGTCCACCATAAGGCCGTCGAACGTATCCACCCGCACGTTCTTGTAGTGGTCGGTCAGGTTTTCCAGCATCAATCTTCGCTCGGCGAGGCTGAAGAGCGGAGCTTTTTCGCTATTGCGAAGAACCGCGACAATCAACTCGTCGAAGATCTTGCTTCCGCGTTCAATGAGGTCAAGGTGACCGTTGGTCGGTGGGTCGAAGGAACCGGGATAAATGGCAATGACTTTTCTCAATCGCTCTCGCCTGAAAGAAACTCGACGACTCTGGATTCTATGGCTCCGGACAACGAAAGGCAATTGATTCTTTGATCGGTCGAATGCAATAAGTGCTTTTCAGTCTGCACCTTGGAGAGTGCACTGGAATTGCAACCCGTTCACAACTTTTTACGTATTTTTACTGGGGTTTGACACAGGTTTTTGGCTGTTCAACTATGGTTTCTAGCAGTTGATCCAATCGCAGACTGGATCAGGCAGATTCCATGAAAGCCAAGCGACCCTGGAGCGGACGAACCCGGATGATGCTCACGCTGGAGCTGGCCGTGGTGTTGCCCGCCGCTGCGCTGGTAATCTTGAGCGCCTACCACCTGCGCTCGGTGCAACGCGATAAGGGCGTGCAGGCCGCTTTTCAGCGCGATTTCTATCAAGTGCTGAAGATCTCGGAGAAAGAGTTTAACCACAAAGCCTACGAACTGCTTGACGACGTACGCAGCGAATTCCCCGAGCCGGGGGCGGCGTGCAACGAGACCATGGACCGCATTCTGGCCTCGCATCCCTATGCCGCCCACGTCTTCCTATATGACCCCAACGGCACATTCGTGTTCCGCTCCCAGCCCTCGCGGATGAGGGAAGCTGACTTTCGCGCAGAAGGAGAGTCGCTCTCGGTGATGATCGAGGGCTGGATGAAGCTGGAACACAAGGATGTCGTCGAAATGCTCGGCAACATGTCGAAACAGGGAATGCGCTACCACGCGTTCGACAACGAGCCCACGCGTGGCGGTAAGCACATTTACCAGTCCGGCGTGCTTTTCCTCGATTCCGACCATCCGGGCGTCATCGGCGGAATCGTCTTTGATGCTGAATATCTGCACGACCAGTTCTTCCCGCAGATGCTCGATTCCATCCTCAGCCATCAGGAAGAAAAGGGCGAGAAGAACCACGTGGCGATGATGCTGCATACCAAGTATATGGGCACTCCGATCGCTGCCTCGGCGGGATGGGATGGAGGCGAGCCCGAAGTCGAGCGCAACCTGGAAGGCGTTTTTCCCTATTTGACTCTGGGCATCAAGCTGCCTGGAACCACGCTGGCTGCCCTGGAAGACCGCTTCGTGCGAACCGACTTCCTGATTCTCGCGGTGATTACCATGCTGCTGGCCGGAGGAATCGTGTTGACCCACCGCAATATTTCAAAGGAACTGGCGCTCACCAAGCTGAAATCGGATTTCGTCTCCAACGTCTCGCACGAGCTGCGCACGCCGCTTTCCCTGATTCGCCTGTATGCCGAGACCCTGGAAATGGGGCGCCTGAAGTCGCAGGAAAAATATCATGAGTACTACGGGATCATTCGCAAGGAGAGCGAGCGGCTGAGCGCTCTGATCAACAACATCCTCGATTTTTCGCGGATCGAAGCCGGGCGCAAAGAATACGACTTCCGCGAGACCGACATGCGAGAACTGGTGCGAAACACGCTCGAATCTTATCGTTATCAAATCGAGCAAAGCGGCTTCGCCTTCGAAGAGAAAATTGCTGACGACGTTCCCGCTATGCGCGTAGATCGCGAAGCCATGGCGCGCTCGCTGCTGAACCTGGTCAACAACTCGCTGAAGTATTCGCAAGACCGCAAGTACATCGGCGTCAATTTATATCGGGCGAACGGTTCAGTGAACCTGGAAGTGGTGGACCACGGTATCGGCATTCCACCCCAGGAACGCGTCAAGATCTTCGAGAAGTTCTATCGCGTGGGCGATCCCCTGGTGCACAACACCAAAGGCAGCGGCCTGGGGCTTTCTTTGGTGCAGCACATTGTGCAGGCACACGGCGGGACGGTGCAAGTGGATAGCACTCCGGGGCAGGGCAGTAAATTCACTATTTCGCTGCCGGTGGTGTTCGGAGCGCAGGCGACAAGGCCGGCCTCGGCATAGGAGTTCGGAGAAACTATGACGCGCATCCTGGTAGTCGAAGATGAGCCCAACATGGTGGCGGGGTTGCGCGACAACTTCGAATTTGAGGGCTATGAAGTCGTGACCGCTCCCGACGGCGTGACCGGCCTGGAGCGCGCGCTCACCGAATCGCCGGATCTGGTGATTCTCGATGTCATGATGCCGCGCATGAGCGGCCTCGAGGTCTGCAAGCAGCTCAAGAGCAGGAAACCGTCGCTACCCATCATCATGCTGACGGCGCGCGGCCAGGAAGTGGACAAAGTGGTGGGACTCGAACTCGGGGCCGATGATTACGTCACCAAGCCGTTTTCAATCCGCGAACTCCTGGCGCGGATAAAGGCCGTGCTGCGGCGCGCCAAGCCGGCCGCGAGGCAACAAGAGAAATATTCGTTTGGCGAGATTGAGCTCGATACGCGCAGTTGCCAGGTTTCGCGCAAAGGCCGCCAGCTGGATTTCTCGTCCAAGGAATTTGAGCTGCTGAAGTATTTTCTGAGCCATCCGGGCGAGACCTTGACCCGCGACCGGCTGCTGGAAGAGGTCTGGGGTTACGACCGCTTCCCCACGACGCGCACCGTGGATGCGCATATCGTGCGTTTGCGGCAGAAGGTCGAGCCCAGGCCGGAAGAGCCGAGGTTCATCCTTACCGTGCACGGAACGGGGTACAAATTTGTCGGCTAGCGTGGTGGGTTGCAGGAGAACAGGCGTGGAGAACACTCTACAGGTACGAAGCGGCGCCACTGGCCATCGCGGTACTACGCGTGTTGATGACACCTTGCTCATCCGCGAAGCGCAGCAGGGTAACACCGCCGCTTTCGAAGAGCTGGTGCGGCAATATGACCGCGCCGTGCTCCGCCTGGCGGTTCACCTCACCGGGTCGCAGGAAGACGCGCAAGATATTTATCAGGAAGCGTTCTTGCGGGCTTATCTGAAACTGGGAAGCTTTCGATTCGAGTGTTCGTTCTATACGTGGATCTATCGCATTGTGACGAATCTGGCGCTCGATCATCTGAGGAAGCGCAACTCGCGCAGCCGCGACATCACTACCACCATTTCTCCCGACGGCGAGCAGGAAGCTGTCCTTGACCGCATGCCCGACCAGAGCAGCCATGCCAGCCCGGAGCGCAGTTTCATCAGCCGGGAGCTGCGCGGGCGCATCATCCGCGCCATGGAGCGGCTCTCCCCCCGCGAACGCGTGGTTTTCGAACTAAAGCATTACCACGGCATGAGGTTGCGCACCGTGGCGGGCATCCTCAACACCAGCGAAGGCACCATCAAGAACACGCTCTTCCGGGCCACCCACAAGCTGCGCGATCAGCTGGCTGAAGCGCGATAAGAACAAGCACTAGGGACACTCTGAATAAGCACTGTTTCTTAGATCGGGCAACCTCAGTGCTTGGGAAATCTGCTTCCGGGTGCGAGTCTCCGTCTCTTTCAGCCGTCTGGCTCGGCGGATTGGATTCCGTTGCGCC